>TARA_B110000261_G_C13097211_1_pt1 | contig 10116 bp, 7 predicted proteins | sample TARA_B110000261 | Tara Oceans TARA_B110000261 (sample SAMEA4397705) | marine metagenome | biome: Polar Biome; feature: [DCM] deep chlorophyll maximum layer (ENVO:01000326); material: water (ENVO:00002006), including particulate matter (ENVO:01000060) such as... | depth 20 m | reverse complement strand
GTTCGAAATTTCGATACTCGACTCCACTCGAAGGGACTCATCTGAATAATAAGAGGGGTCTTTTTTTTTAATCATTACTCCGCGCATGTTCAGCAGGCCGTGCATTCTGTTTCACTTAAGCCTTTTCAAGAATTTCCATCAATCTGAAATTTAGATAAAGCTTTTCCTTACCTACTTTTACTGATTTCAGGAAACCACCTTCTTCAATTTCCTTAAGGTAATTACCAACAGTCTTAGGCGTTCCTAACCCTGCATCAATTAAATATTGCCTTTTGGTATATGGGAGTTTAAATATAATTTCGATTAATTCCTTGGAATACACTTTTGGTATTTCAGCTTTTATTTCAGCCGACATAGTTTGCATCAACGCTGTTACATTTTTTAGTCGATTAAGTCCTTTTTGGGCTGTAGTCTCAATCATATCTAACATGTATATTATCCAAGCTTCCCAATCTTGATTTTCTGTTACCTGCCTTAATTTCTTATAATATTCTGATTTATTTTGACTGATGTATTCACTTAAATAAATAGCAGGGACATTAAGTAGTTTTTCCATTTTTAGATATAGCAAAAGTAAAATTCTTCCTGTCCTTCCATTTCCGTCAGAAAACGGGTGTATTGCCTCGAATTGGTAATGCATTAACGACATTTTAATAAGCGGATCCAATTCACTGTGTTCATTAATAAACTTTTCTAAGTTGGATAATTTTTCTGTTATTACCTCTTTTCCAGAAGGAGGAGTGTAAATTACCTCTCCTTTAATATTTGAAAGTGTAGTTCCCGGAGTGCTTCTTATACCAGATGTATTTTTTTTGATTCTTTGCATTATTTCAATGCAGAGGTTTCAAGTTATAAAGGGTTTTGCTTCCATTTGTTCCAGTCCATACCATAACGCGTTTTTATAACTTATAACTTCTTTTGCAGCTGAGTTGTCAAATTTCTTATCCGCAACAATAGATTTATACAACTCATCATTCGTTGTTATTATATTTTCAATTTCTGAACTTGCTTTCGCTTCTTGAAGGTGAATTGTATCTAAAAACAATTGTGGATTAGGAAGGTTAGTTATGGCACCATTAAGGTTAGCTAATGCTCTGCTGGCTGTAATTGTTTTTCGTAAAATTTGAGTTGTTTCTAAGTTTACTGTTGGAGGTAGTTTTGGTAACTCGTTATATGGTATGTCTTTTCTAAATTTCTTCATTTTAACTAAGGTAAAAGTTACGCTCTTAAACTAAACAAGGGTAAATGTAGTTAAAAATTACCCCTGTTAAATTAATAAGGGTAATAATTACCCTTATTAATTGGATTTAATTCTAATTAAAAGGTGACGGACACCTTTTGAAAAAGGATGATAGTCTCATGTTTTACAAGGTCTTCCTCTCTTTTTTAAAGTTAAATTCCTCCCCGTTTTTGAAGATAATTTATTAAAAACATTAACCAAAGAAATATAATCAGGAATTAGTTTCGATATTACGACTTTCCTTGCAAGATATATTATTTACTTACAATTGCTCAAGTTGCTTTAATTTATCTAGTTTTTCATTGGTTCTCGTTCTGCCATACTGGATTTAGTACTGAAACTCTAAGTGATTATATATTATTGGTTATACATTTATGTTTGTTGTGTTGTGCGGTATCCTAATAAATGAATCCCAAAAAGAGACGAATCAATCATTATGTACTGAGTCCGATATGACTAGTTACAAAAGAGTGTGTTTTAAAGCCATGTTTTTTTTAATCAATGCAAATACAGCTTTTATTATAGGATGAAAATTGATGTAAAACTTGAGAAGGCAAGCCGATTTTATTGCTTCTTAATGATCCTGTAAATATTTCATTATTCACCTTTTCAGTGTATCTCGAAAAAAGCGAAGTAATTATTCCAGAATCGTTGTTTTTTATATTGTAAACGAGACTGGGTTCCTTACATGAAAAATTAAAACTTTTAATTTGAACTTTTCGAATTGCTTGGTTGCTACCCGTTTTAAAATGAATTTGCATGTTTTTGATATCGTAAACAATCGACCAAGCTCCTGATATTTTAACTTTATTTAGAATATTAAAAGAGTATTCAACTGCTTTGCTATTATTTTGAGACTCGAAGCTATTAATCATTTTAACAGCGGTACCAAATCTACAGGTGTTATTTGTTGAATGTTTTTTTACAGATTTTAGATACTGTTCGTTTTCTAAGACAGGTGTTTTTAAATCGCTTCCTTTGTAGGTTAAGATCTCTGTACTGTTAAATTCAATTACAGCCGAATTGCCTAGACTATCGCAAATCAAAAAGTGGAGGTGTTGATTAATTTGTTGAATACCGATTTTCTGAGTACTTTCTATTACCTCTTGAATAGACTTTGAATTGTCTAATTGATATTGAACCCATTGGAGTTCATTTACAGCATATTTCCCTTTTAAAGGAGGATAATTACCATTTACAAGCATTAGTTCAACTACTAACCCTTTTTCATTTATTCCTCCAAAAGGAAACTCTTTTCCGAATTGATTAAAAGTAACACTACCATATTTTGAAATCCATTTAGCAGGTTTTTCAGGGGGGGATATTAAAGCTTTTTTTTCAATTCCTCTTTTATTAACTACAATTATTCCGCCTTCAGATACCCAGTCTAAATTCCTTCCAAATAAAAGTGAACTATCATTTTTCAAAACGAAAGTAGTACAAGTAAAACCGTTTAGACTGTAAAGGAATAGTACTGTAATTATAAAAAAAATTCTCATGTCAATAATAGTATATATGCGTGAATGATTAATGCTGGCTCTTATTTTGTTCAAGTACAGTTTGTTAATGGCGAATAGTAAGGGTACAATAAGTTTTTCTATATAATATTAAGGGTTCCTAATATACTCCGAGTGCTCATCTAAGGTTTTCCCATGTTGTTAAGCATAATATTGATTAGGCATTCCAATGTACTTGCTTAATGGACATTTAATATGGCAATTCCTTACATCGTTCAGGTGTCGATTTGAGAAATCTTACAGTAATAAAATCGAGTAGTTTTTTTGCGTATTCTTGATGCGCCATGGCACTTGGGTGGCTATCAAAAGGTCTATTCGTAAATTCCTTTTTATTTAAATCCACAGCAAGATTCACAAACGGAATTTGGTAAGTAGAACTAAACTCTTCAATATAGGTTTTATCATCCCATATGTTAGTTATAAGCAACTGAATGTTCTTTTGCTTACAAAGTTCAACAATCTTCTTTAAGAGAAGCGTAGTAACCTGTTGGTCATTTTTAGATTGATCTCTAAAGTCTTCAATTTTGTTTTGTAAATAGAATACAAGCGCCAATTTTCTGGCGAGTGGCCATGGATTGTAAATTACTTTCGATTGATTTATTATAAGTTCACCATCAGTGTCGATGATTCCAAATGGTTGATTTAAGTCACCTAGATGATTGGAAGAAGAAACAACTCTTCTTCGGAAATAAGAGAAAACATTACGGTCGAAATGAAAATTGGCGTGATTTAACACAACGATCTCAGGCTGAACTCCTTTCTCTAAAGCCTTTTTTAATTGAAGATAAAAATGAATAGTACCATAACCACTAGTTCCCCAATTGACAATTTTATGCTTTTTTAGTTTTGATTGAATAATCCAAGGGAAAGTCTCCTCATCGTTTACAGACCAACCGTGTGTAAAGGAACAGCCCATTATCCAAATCTCAGGGCGCATTAAGGAGTCCTTTTGAGATTGCGTAATTCTTAAACCTAAAGTATCATGGTTAATTGAAAAGGAAAAGTTTTTTTTAAGTTTAACATCAAATTTTCCAGGCTTGTGTTTGTAGCCCAATAAGCTGTCTTTGTCATAAAACCCGCCTGATGGGGAAACGGTGACGTTAGGAGGGGTGGATTGATAAGGAAGATAATTTTTCAATCTAAAAACACCTTCAACTATAAATAATAAACAACTCAAAATTAATGCGTTGATTAAGAGTTGTTTGCTAATCTTGTTAAGTTTTGATTTCAAAGGATATCAGTTGCTATAATTACAAGTGAATTTAGCAAAAAAGAAGCTTAATAATCGTAGGACAAACTATTTTATAACTTGTTTTAACATAAAAAATAAGGTCTAACTACATACTTTATTTTTAGAGGCATGGATGGTGAATTTAATAGTTATGAATCAAATAATTTTAATCTAGATACTTGATTAGCATTTGTAACTAGACTATCGAACACAAAAACATTAACGACTAAATCATAAATACCGTTTACTTTAGCTTTACTATTTTCTGACAACAAGATGTATTTAAAGTTCGAATTGTAAACATATATTATTAAGTCCTAGTTTCCTGAGATAGACTTTACTTGTTTATTATCGATATCCAAGTACTTATGGTAAACATCTAATTTAATAAGGTTAATTAAGTTTTCACTTTCTTTAATTCTTACAGAGCTGTTTGAAGATTATTTAAGGAAAAAGACAGATTTTTTTTGAAGTTTAACCTTTTGAATACTCAAATATTGTAGTTGGATTTAGCAATATTTTCTTTTGCTTTCTTACACGTAAGGCCAAGCTAAGTTTTAAAATAAGTCCGTTAAATTTTAATTAAGGTTAATGTTTCCTTAAGTCAACAATAACCTTAATTTCCCTTGTGCTAGAATTAAAATAATTCGAAACGCTTTATTCTGCTAACTCTAGCTTGACAATTCTGTTAAATAAATTGTCTTTAATATAAGATAATCGAACTACTTGGCCGTCTTTACAGATCACCCCACCTAAAGAACAAGTGTGATGATAACCATGTATCCTGTGGTAATCAGAATAAATAAATTTTACTCCGTTAACTTTAAATGATTCTCCAGATGAGTGATTTTCATCGTCTAAGTGTTTAAAGTTGGTGACTTCACCTTCAACCACAAGCGTTTTCCCTGTTTCTATCGCTGTAATAGTATCAGAGTATCCTACATATTCAAGAGTAGTAGCAAATATTGAAACCCCACTTGAAAATATGGTTAGTATAATTACCCAAACCCTAAACTTCTTAATTTTTTTCTTAAAAAGGTAGGAGATTAATAATATCCCAGCCATTGGGATTAGCATTTTATCAGCCCATGAAAAAGTGTTGGGGTCGTTTAGGAAATCGTATACTAGTTTAAAATTATTCAAAATCTAAAGTTGCTTGAGAAGTAGCGGAGTCGTCACCGTCTTCAGGTTTATCTTCTTTAATTTCATCTTCTAATTCCATTTCTGGAGCAGGAATCGGATCCAGTAAATTTATTAACTTAACACTTTCAGTAGTAAGTCTTTTCCCAATGGCTTTCAGTCCTTTAGTAGAAATAAATTTTTCAACATTAATTGTTTCAGGATTTTTTTCTTTTCCTTTTATTTTTTTGAAAACAATTTCAATCATCGGCTTCCAATCTGTAGACGTAATCTCCAAATAAGACTTTTCATGCTCGGTAATAAAAGTAATTTTTCTATCCGTAATTTCTACTAAGAAACGTTTAATGTTAAACTGATTTTTTTCACCATCAAAGTAAACTGCACTTAATGGTTTACTAGGGTTTAACTTTTCAATAGTAAGCATGTCCTCATCAAAGTGATTCGATAAATCAAAGCTGTGAAGTTTATATGATCCGTCAGAGTTAATGGTTAAGATTTTGTCTTCCCCTTTAAAGTCTCCAAGGAACTGGCCACGTTCATCTGTATTTAACCTTCTAACCGTTTCATCATACCATATTTTACGAGCAGCTAGCGTGCTAACACCGCTTTCCTTAAGGGTGACTTTCTTAACAGGGTATTTCGATAATGTATTTCCTTGAGTCGCTCTACCTTTAATAGCTAAAGGGCTAAAGTCATAATCAAAATTAAACTTCTTAACTCCAGGTATTGGTTTTAAAATAACGTTTACAACTTCAGCTTCTCCGTTAGGGTTAGCAGTAAAGTAGGCTACTTTAGATCCAGGTGTACCTTTCGTTATATTGTATTCTTTATCTCTTGTAATAGAGTTTACTAAGAAACGCTTAACCATTACACGGCCTTTCTTACCATCTTGATAAATAGTATTGTAAACAGTACGTTTATCGCCCTTTTTCCAAACCCCAATGTGAATAATTTGCTTACCAAAGAAAGCCTTGTTTTGAATTTTGGAAACCATCATGTTACCATCAGCTGTAAAAACGATGATGTCGTCAATGTCGGAACAGTCTACAACAAACTCATCCTTCTTCATTCCAAAACCGGCAAATCCTTCTTCGCGGTTAACGTACAATTTTTGATTTGCTACAACAACCTTCGAAGCGTCAATGTTTTCAAAAGTCCTGATCTCAGTTTTTCGTTGCTTATCAGCTCCAAATTTCTTCTTTAAAGATTTAAAGTAATCAACGGCGTAATCAATAATGTTGTCCAAATCATATTGGATTTGCTTCATTTCTTCTTCAATTCTGTTAATTGCTTCATCAGCTTTAAAAGCGTCAAATTTAGAAATACGCTTAATCTTTATTTCTGTTAATCTAACAATGTCTTCTTCAGTTATAGTTCTTTTAAACAGCTTCTTATAAGGTTCTAATCCAACGTCTATCGCTTCAATTACAGCTTCCCAAGTTTCACACTCTTCAATATCACGGTAAATTCTCTTTTCAATAAAGATCTTTTCCAATGAGTTAAAGTGCCAATGCTCGTTCAATTCACCTAGTCTAATTTCTAATTCCCTAATTAATAGCTGTTTAGTGCTTTCTGTGTTTTGTTTTAAAATCTCAGTAACACCCAAAAACTTTGGACGTTCCTCTGAAATCACGCCAGAGTTAGGAGAAATGCTCGATTCGCAATCTGTGAAAGCGTACAGTGCGTCAATCATCTTGTCTGGAGAAATATTCGGAGCAAGGTGAATAATAATCTCTACGTTAGCAGATGTGTTATCTTCAACCTTTTTAATCTTGATTTTACCTTTGTCGTTCGCTCTTAATATACTGTCTATCAGTGAGCCTGTAGTAGATCCAAAAGGGATCTCAGTAATTACTAATGTTTTTTTATCTTCCTTAATAATTTTGGCTCTACATCTTATTTTTCCCCCACGGATACCATCGTTATAATTACTTACGTCGATCATTCCAGCAGTAGGGAAATCAGGGTATATAGCTATGTTTCTACCTTTTAATCTTGCGATAGAGGCGTCAATTAATTCATTAAAGTTATGTGGTAAAATTTTACAAGATAAGCCAACTGCAATTCCTTCAACTCCTTGCGCGAGTAATAAAGGGAACTTTACAGGTAATGTCTCTGGTTCTTTGTTTCTTCCATCATAAGAATCTCTCCATTTTGTTGTTTTCGGATTGAAAATAACTTCAAGTGCAAACTTGGTTAATCGAGCTTCAATATAACGAGCAGCAGCAGCACGATCACCCGTTAGTACATTACCCCAGTTACCTTGCATGTCAATCAGTAGATCTTTCTGACCAATATGAACCATTGCGTCCGTAATACTCATATCACCATGTGGGTGATACTTCATTGTGTTACCAACAACGTTTGCCACTTTGTTATACCTACCGTCTTCAATCTCCTTCATCGAGTGAAGGATTCGACGTTGTACAGGTTTTAAACCATCGTTAAGATGGGGGACAGCTCTTTCAAGAATTACGTATGAAGCGTAATCTAAAAACCATTCCTTGTAAAAACCGGAAATTAACATCGCGTCCTCTAGTCCTGAAGCCTGTCCATCATCGTCACCTTCATCGCCGTCAAGGTTTTCACCTTCAAACTCTTCGTAATTTTCGTCGTCGTTATTAATATCGTCACTCATAATTTGCGCAAGTTTATGCTATGCCGTTTTATCCGTACTCTTCTCTTCTTCAATAAGTTCAGCGATATCTTTCTCGATTTTTAAATTCTCGATAATAAAATCTTGTCTGTCCTTCGTGTTTTTCCCCATGTAGAAGGTTAACATTTCGTCAATTTTCGTATCCTTCCCAATAACAATAGGGTCCAATCTGATTTTATCGGGAGCGATAAACTCACCAAACTCATCTGGACTAATCTCTCCTAAACCTTTAAATCGAGTGATTTCAGGTTTTTTACCCAAATCCGCTAAAGCTTGTTGACGCTCTAGGTTAGAATAGCAATATCTAGTTTCTTTTTTGTTTCTAACTCTAAATAGGGGAGTTTGAAGGATGTATAGGTGTCCTAACTGAATTACTTCAGGGAAGAATTGAAGGAAAAACGTAATTAGCAATAATCTAATGTGCATTCCATCAACATCGGCATCCGTAGCAATTACAATTTTTTCATACCGTAAATCCTCAATGGTTTCTTCGATGTTTAAAGCCGCCTGTAATAAGTTGAATTCTTCGTTTTCGTAAACGATTTTCTTCGTTAAACCGTAGCAGTTTAAGGGTTTACCTCTTAAACTAAATACAGCTTGTGTTCTAGCGTTTCTCGATTTTGTAATCGATCCAGATGCAGAATCTCCCTCGGTGATAAAAAGCATCGTATCTCTAGCTAAATCAGAACCATCCTGAGCGTGCGCTCTACAATCTCTTAATTTTTTATTGTGAAGAGAAGATTTCTTTTGACGTTCTCTTGCTAGTTTTCGAATTCCCGAAAGTTCCTTTCTTTCCTTTTCGGCTTGTTGAACTTTACGTAAGATTTTTTCAGCCGTAGCAGGATTTTTATGCAGAAAATTATCCAATTCCGTTTTTAAGAAATCAGCAACAAACGCTTTCATTGATTGACCATCCGGTTCAACCTCTGTAGACCCTAACTTTGTTTTAGTTTGAGATTCAAAAACAGGTTCCATTACCTTAACAGCAACAGCAGCAACAATACTTTGACGAACATCCTGAGCGTCAAAGTTTTTTCCGTAAAACTCACGAATAGTTTTAACCAAAGCCTCTCTAAAAGCACCTTGATGCGTTCCCCCTTGCGTAGTGTGTTGTCCGTTTACAAACGAGTAATATTCCTCACCGTATTTTTTAGCATGCGTAATAGCAACTTCAATATCATCACCTCTTAAATGAATAGTAGGGTAAAGGGCTTCAGCGCTTAATACGCTTTCCAGTAAATCCTTTAAACCGTTATCACTTTGGTATTTTTCACCGTTGAAATTAATCGTTAAACCTGGGTTTAGGTAAACGTAATTCCACAACATTTTATCAACGTGTTGTGTAAGGTATTTGTAGTTTTTAAATATTTTTTCGTCGGCAATAAAGCTTGTTTTCGTTCCTTTTCGATTTGAACTGGCAACAATTTCATTGTCCTCAACCAACTCACCAGTTTCAAAAACAACCAGTTTTTGCTGTCCATCCCTTACTGAAGTCACTTCAAACCAGTTGGATAAAGCATTTACAGCCTTTGTACCAACTCCATTTAAACCAACTGTTTTCTTAAAAGCTCTTGAATCGTATTTACCACCTGTGTTAATCTTAGAAACACAGTCAACCACTTTACCCAATGGTATTCCACGTCCATAATCACGAACAGTAACTTTACGGTCACGAATTTTAACATCAATAATTTTCCCATTCCCCATAACAAACTCATCAATAGAGTTGTCTAGCACCTCCTTCAGAAGAATGTAGATACCATCATCAGGCTGAGTTCCATCACCAAGCTTTCCAATGTACATCCCCGGTCTTAGCCTGATGTGCTCTTTCCAGTCGAGAGATCGGATATTATCCTCAGTATATTCAGCCATAAAACGTGATTTTTTGGGTAAACAACAAAATTAACCAAAAACTAAGTAGAATAGGAGGGTAAAGGCTTGTATTTATTAACATTAAGTCTTTAATTTATTACGATTTCAACAGGTTTGAATAATAACTATACAGCGAAAGTAGAATCAAGTGGAGGCATTAGGTTGGTTGCATGAAAATCACTTCTTTTTTGATGAGGGTTAATTTCAATATTATCATCCTCGCGAAGGTGGATATTTTCGAATGGTTGATGAGGATTATGTTTTCGCTACTGGAGGTAAGGTGTTTGCAGTGTTCGCCCCGATTTTTTTTAGAAGGGCTATTTTGAGATGGAGTAAATTAAAACGAATACACAATCTCTTCGACTCCGCTCAGAGTGACAAGCAGCACTTATGGATAATTACGTCACTCTGAGCGTAGTCGAAGAGGTCGCTTGTAAAAGAGTTTTTAGATTGTTTTTTC
>TARA_B110000261_G_scaffold164665_1_pt1 | contig 10132 bp, 8 predicted proteins | sample TARA_B110000261 | Tara Oceans TARA_B110000261 (sample SAMEA4397705) | marine metagenome | biome: Polar Biome; feature: [DCM] deep chlorophyll maximum layer (ENVO:01000326); material: water (ENVO:00002006), including particulate matter (ENVO:01000060) such as... | depth 20 m | reverse complement strand
AGATGGTACCAAAGAGAAGTTTCCTCTTGTGGACAATCAGATACAACCGCAACAATAAAAGTAACTGTAAATGTTTTACCTACAGTAACGGATACAACTTCAGCATCTCGATGTGGAGGGGGAACTGTCACTTTAGGAGCGACTACAAGTTCAGGGACAATCGATTGGTACGATGCTCTAACGGGTGGTGCATACGAAGGAACAGGAACAGTATGGTTAACAGGAAGTCTTTCTTCAACAACTACTTATTACGCAGAAGCAATCAGTGCCGAAGGCTGTACTTCAGCCGTAAGATTACCAGCAATCGCAACAATCAATGATAATCCAATGGTTAATTTACCAGTTAATCAATCAATTTGTAAAGACGATTCTTTAACACTAGATGCAGGAGCAGGGTATGACTATTTATGGTTGCCAAACGGGGAGATTGTTCAAAAAATCACTGTGGACACAGCTGCTATTTATAAAGTAGTTATTACAGATGGATTTGGTTGTACTGCTTCTGATAGTATTATTCTTTCTATAGATACTTTACCCTTTGTCTTCTTAGGAAATGATACTTCGATTTGTATAAATCAAACGATTGACTTTAGAGCCAACGAAGGATATTCATATAGTTGGAGTCCCAATGGCGAAATTACTTCTTCGATTTTAGGTATTAATACCTCTGGTGTTTATAGAGTTTTAATAGAAGATGGAAACGAATGTAAAGGTAAGGATAGTTTAGTTTTAACAATTGATACATTACCAATCGTAAAATTAGGGAACGATACCGCTATTTGTTTTGGGGACTCATTAATCTACAATGCTGGTGCTGGGTATATTTATGCTTGGAACCCAAATACTGAAACTACACCTACAATTACCGTTAAAACTCAAGGGACTTATGCTGTCTCAATTACTGATGGGAATGGTTGTATAGGTGTTGGCGCAGTTGATGTTATTGTGGATACAATACCAAATTTGTTTTTAGGTAATGACACCTCAATTTGTGAATCTAAAAACTTAACATTAGATGCCGGAGCAAACTATGCATATATATGGAGTCCAAATGGAGAAGTTTCTCAAAGCATTACAGTAGATACAGTTGCAACTTATTTGGTGTTAATTATTGATGGGAATGGATGTGAAAGAACTGACTCAATTAATGTTTCAATCGATACATTACCAATTGTCACACTAGGTAATGATACTTCAATTTGTATTGATTCGACTTTAAGACTTGATGCTGGATTAGGAGTAAGTTGGTTCTGGAGTACAACTGAATTAACGCAAGACATTACTATAAGTACTTCAGGTGAATACAGAGTTACTGTGATTGATGGGAATGGCTGTATCGGAAGAGATACGATTGCATTATCGATAAATGGTTTACCAATAGTTGAGTTAGGAAGTGATACTTCTATTTGTTTAGATAGTTTGATCGTATTGGATGCAGGAAACAATACTGCATCATGGTTATGGAATACTACCCAGTTAACACAATCGATTTCAACCAATTTACCTAATACATATGACGTAGTAGTAACGGATATAAATGGATGCGTAGGTTATGATACTTTAGTATTATCTATTGACACTATACCAGTTGTTTTTTTAGGAAATGATACTTCGATTTGTGCAGATTCAACCTTGTTACTAAATGCAGGGAATAATGGTGCTGCAAGTTATGTTTGGAATGATGGAGCAAATAGCAAATTAAATACTGTTAGCACAACCAATGTTTATGATGTGATGGTAACAACCATTAAGGGTTGTGTCGGTTATGACACGATTATGGTTTCCATAAATGAATTACCGATTGTAGCTTTAGGTGGCGACTCAAGTTTATGTACTGGAGATTCAATGGTTATTTACGGAGGGTTATCCGATGTTACTTATTTATGGAATCCAACAAATGAAACTTCGGATTCAATAATTGTAAATTCACTAGGAACTTATGATGTGATTGTAACTGATACCAACAATTGTGTAAGTTATGATACAATCAAAATAACAGTAGATGTATTGCCAATTGTTAGTTTAGGGATCGACTCGAGTTTGTGTGCAGGAGATAGCATGTTGATAAATGCTGTAAATACAAATGCTAGTTTCCTTTGGAATACCTTAGATACTACTCAGACACTTTTAGTTCAAATAGCCGGCGAGTATATCTTAGTTGTTACAAATGATGCTTTATGTTCAGCTGCTGATTCTGTAACGGTAACAGTAGATAGTCTTCCAATTATTAACCTAGGAAATGATACCGTAATTTGTAATTTGGACAGTATTATTTTTAACGCAGGAAATGCAGGAGCTAGTTTTGATTGGTCAACAAATTCAAACAATCAGTTTATTCAAGTAAGGACTTCTGGAGAATATATGGTTACGGTAACCAATAGTTATTTATGTAGTACTCATGATACTGTAAACCTTGACATTAATACCTTACCAAATGTAGAATTAGGAGAAGATAGAGAAGTGTGTAGACATTTAAATTTAGGTTTAGGAGTTGAAGAGGAAGGAGCGAACTACGTATGGAATAATGGAACTTATGCAGACTCAATTTCGACTAATCTTCCTGGAACTTATTACATAGATGTAGTTGATACGAACAATTGTTTTAAAACAGATACAATCGTTTTAACATCTGGACCAGATTTAGTGATTGATTTAGGAGATAATTCTAATTTATGTACTGGAGATGATGTTAATATAACAGTTGATGTTACCAACTCGGTGGGAGCTTTAAGTTATGACTGGAGTACTTCCTCGACAGGTAATTCAATTAACGTTTCAGAAACTGGTAACTATTCAGTTATCGTAATTGATGCTAACGGTTGCTGGGGAGAAGATGAAAAAGTGATTACACTTCGACCATTGCCAATAATTAGCTTAATAGCTGATACTAATTCAATGTGTAGTATGGACGAATCAGATGACGTAGTTAGAATTAGAGCTAACTATAATGGTGACTATGTAGAATGGGGGACAGGTGAAATTGCTGATGAATATGTAACTCAAGCATCAGGGTTCTTTGAAGCGGTAACTTATAGCCAGTATGGATGTGAATCATATGATACGATAACAATCGCTGAATACTGTCGTCCAGTTAGACTTACCTTTCCAAATGTTTATACTCCAAACGAAGATGGAATAAATGATTTATTTGTGCCATTTGAATTGTCTTATGAAGATGAAGATTACTTGAGAGCGAGATTAGAACACATTACTTTCAAAGTATACAATAGGTGGGGTATATCTATTTACTCTATCAGCAAAGAAGTCATACCAAAATGGAATGGCTATACTAATAAGGGATATCAGGCTACATCTGGAACTTACTACTGGGTATTGGAGTATAAAATGATTGATTCAGAAGTTATTCGAAATAATGGATTTGTTGAATTAATAAGATAAAAGATTACTAATTATATCTGATAATCTAATCGAAAGCCATTCCATTTATTTGGAATGGCTTTTTATTAATTAACATTTTTTAATTGATGTTTAATATGTTCATGAACAAAAGTAATATTAGAAGTATTGTGAACTTAACTTCTGATATCCATTCTTTTTTCGGAAATTTGCGATTCAATAAAATCAAATGAAAATAGTTCTTATTGATTATGGTGCAGGTAATGTCCAATCTGTTAAGTATGCGCTTAACAGATTAGGGATTGAGCCCAGTTTAACCAAAGATCACGACGAAATAAAATCTGCCGATAAAGTTATTTTTCCAGGAGTAGGATCTGCAAAGGCCGCAATGGAACAATTAAAAGCGTCAGGTTTAGATGCATTAATTCCAACACTTACACAACCTGTTTTAGGTATTTGTGTAGGGATGCAATTAATGTGTAAACATTCCGAAGAAGGAGATGTGCAGTGTTTAGGAATTATCGATTCGGAAGTAAAGAAATTTAAACCAGGATTAAAAATCCCGCACATGGGGTGGAATAATATCTCCAATTTGAAATCACCTTTATTTCAAGGTTTACCAACTGAGCACCAAGTTTACTTCGTACACAGTTATTACGTGCCTGTAAATGAATATACGATTGCAACTACAGACTATTCAAATGATTTTAGTGCCGCAATCAAAAAAGATAATTTTTATGCCGTTCAATTTCACGCTGAGAAAAGTGGCGATATTGGAGAGCAAATTCTTAAAAAGTTTTTAGCGTTATGATTATAATTCCTGCAATTGATTTAATTGATGCCAAAGCGGTACGGTTAACAAAAGGTGATTACAACCAGAAAAAAATATACAATGAAAGTCCGTTAGCTGTTGCTCAAGAATTTGAAGCAGCTGGTTTTACACATTTACACTTAGTTGATTTAGACGGTGCTAAAAGTGGACACATCATTAATGATAAAGTACTAAGAGATATTACTTCAAACACAAATTTGAAAGTAGATTTTGGAGGTGGTGTTAAAACCAATGAAGACATCGCTTTGGCATTTGAATGTGGAGCAGTGCAAGTAACCGGTGGAAGTATCGCTGTTAAAAACAGAGAAGTTTTCGAAGGTTGGTTGAAAGAGTATGGTGATAAGATCATTTTAGGAGCTGATGTAAATGAGCGAAAAATAGCAGTATCAGGGTGGCAAGAAACGACCGATATGGATTTGTTTACTTTCTTAGCAGATTATCACGCTAAAGGAGCCGAATATGTAATCTGTACAGATATCGCCAAAGATGGTTTGTTACAAGGAAGTTCAAACGCATTGTATGCTGAAATCATGCAAGAATTCCCGAACATCAAGTTAGTAGCATCCGGTGGAGTTACGACTGAAGATGATTTGAAAATATTAGAAGATATGGGTGTTTACGGAGCAATCGTTGGTAAAGCGATTTACGAAGGAAGACTTTCATTAGAAACATTGATCAAATACCACAACGTTTAAGATATGTTGTCAAAAAGAATAATTCCTTGTCTGGATATAAAAGATGGTCGCACCGTAAAAGGTGTGAACTTCGTAGGTTTAAGAGATGCAGGAGATCCTGTTGATTTAGCTGAATTATATTCGAAAGAAGGAGCAGATGAATTGGTGTTTTTAGACATTACTGCAACGCACGAAAAAAGAAAGACTTTATTGGAATTAGTAACGCGAGTTGCCGAGCGAATAAACATTCCTTTTACAGTAGGTGGTGGTATTTCCGAAATTGATGATGCTTATGCATTATTAAAAGCAGGAGCTGATAAAATCAGTATCAATTCAGCGGCCGTAAAACGCCCAGAGTTAATAAACGAATTAAACGCTCATTTCGGCGCTCAATTCGTAGTTGTTGCTATTGATGCGAAAAAGACTGAAGACGGCTGGAAAGTCTTCTTAAGAGGTGGAAGAGATCGTACTGAGTTAGACCTTTTTGAATGGGCTAAGGAAGTTGAAGAAAGAGGAGCAGGAGAAATTTTGTTTACATCAATGAATCACGATGGAACAAAAGCCGGATTCGCAAATGAAGAGTTAGCACGTTTATCCGAATCATTAAACATTCCAATCATCGCATCAGGTGGTGCTGGCACCATGGAGCATTTTAAAGATACCTTTATCGAAGGAAAATCAGATGCCGCACTTGCCGCAAGTATATTCCACTTTAAAGAAATTTCAATCCCTGATCTAAAGGGCTACTTGAAAGAAGAAAAAATTCCAATAAGATTATAATAAAAAGACCGATTTAAGATCGGTCTTTTTATTTAGCAACAACTTGTAGACTCTGTGCTAAGATGTGCAGTTATAATTGCAAGCTTCCCTGTTACAGCAGTTTTTTTGACTTTTTATGTTTTTGATTTTTAATGGTTTGTAAATTACTTTCACTATTAAAGACGGGGCTAAAATGGTTAACACCATGAGTAATTCTATAGTTGCTAAGTTCACCATTGTTATGGGGAATTCTTACGGAGCCGGGAAGGACGCAGGTTTTATTTTTTTTTGGGAGACGATTGCTTTTTGTACGCAGATTTGCTCAAAGTTTATTTTAATTGAAGGAGCTAACGCATTCTTCGTTTCGGAGATTTTGCAGATGTTGTTTCTTGATTGGTGATAGTTGATTAATGGTGAATGTCTGGGACGATACCTATGTGGTTGCCGATGACACCTCCAATGCCGTTGCCGTGATTGCTGCTGATGTAGTTGCCGTGATTGTGGCTAATGTTTGCGTATCTCAGGCAAGATTTGTCATCCCGTTCTTGAAACGGTATCTCACGGTATCACAAGCACAACTGCGGAATTATTTTCAAGAACTGCATGACAGTACTTCAGAAAGGGATTGCTTTTGATTGTCGCGCGGTTCCCCGTCTTCGCTAGGATTATGTTGTTATTATATAAGTCTGTCATTCACGCGAAGGCAAGGATCTGCGACTGTTTTTTTGGCTAAAATTGTTTGGCGAAAGTTGTACTTAACAATCAACATCTTTATTATCGGGCAATGATGTCTTTTTCACCATCAGATAACTCTTGGATAAAGGGCTTTAAGAAATTGGTGAGATCTGTTCCTGTATTATTGATTACACCAGGGAGTGATTCTTCGAAGTTTAACTATTTGGTGTCGATCTTTCTTTTTCGGTAATTGAAGTAAAGCTTCTGTGAATCTTAATGAAAACTTCCAATTAAAAACAGAAGAATGAAACAATTTCATAGCTTCCAAATCAGAAGCTGTGAATGAAACGTAATTAATATGAATTATCAAATAAAGTTTTTGGTAGATTTTAAGTTTGAATAACACCAGGGTTAAATTGCTTTAGGATAGGAGCGTGGTTAGCAGCTTCGATTCCCATACTAATCACCTTTCGAGTGTCTTTAGGATCGATAATCGCATCAACCCATAATCTAGCAGCAGCATAATAAGGAGACGTTTGAGCGTCGTATTTTGCTTGAATCGAGTCTAGCATTTCTTTTTTATCTTCTTCGCTAACCGTTTCGCCTTGTGCCTTTTTACTGCTCATTTGAATTTGCAGTAAAACCTTAGCAGCTTGAGCACCACCCATAACTGCAATTTTAGCAGTAGGCCACGCAACAATTAAGCGAGGATCAAAAGCTTTTCCACACATCGCATAATTTCCAGCACCGTAAGAATTACCCATAACAATGGTGAACTTAGGAACTACAGAGTTACTCATGGCGTTAACCATTTTAGCACCGTCCTTAATAATACCAGCTTGCTCGGATCGAGATCCAACCATAAAACCAGTAACATCGTGGAAAAAAACCAAAGGAATTTTCTTTTGATTACAACCCATTATAAAACGAGCTGATTTATCTGCTGAGTCATTGTAAATAACACCACCAAAATGCATTTCCCCTTTTTTAGTTTTAACGACTTTACGTTGATTCATCACAATGCCAACACTCCAGCCGTCAATACGAGCATATCCACAAATAATAGACTTTCCAAAACCTGCTTTATATTCAGTGAATTTGGAATCATCCACCAAACGCATAATTATTTCTTTAGAATCGTAAGGTTTGGCACGATCAGAAGGAAGTATTCCGTATAAATCTTGAGCAGGGAATTTAGGGTCTTTACTTTTTTCTCTAGAGAATCCTGCGTTTTCAGGAGCTCCAAATTTATCAACTAAGTCACGAATTGTTTCTAAGCACTCTGTATCAGATTCACATTCGTAATCCGTAACGCCCGAAATTTCACAATGCGTTTCTGATCCACCTAGTGTTTCGTTATCGATTGTTTCACCAATAGCAGCTTTTACTAAATAAGAACCCGCTAAGAAAATCGTCCCTGTCTTTTTAACAATCAAAGCATCATCACTCATTATTGGGAGGTAAGCACCCCCAGCAACACAGCTTCCCATAACAGCTGCAATTTGAGGAATCCCCATTGAGCTCATTATGGCATTGTTTCTAAATATTCTTCCGAAGTGCTCTTTGTCTGGGAAAATTTCATCCTGCATGGGTAAGAAAACACCTGCAGAATCCACTAAATATATGATTGGGATTTTGTTTTCCATCGCAATTTCTTGCGCTCTTAAATTCTTTTTACCAGTGATTGGAAACCAAGCTCCAGCTTTAACTGTAGCATCATTTGCAACAACGATCACTTGTCGTTTTTTTACATAACCTAAAACAACAACAACTCCACCACTAGGGCAACCTCCATACTCTTTGTACATTTCATCACCAGCAAATGCACCAATTTCCTGTGAACGTGATTTTTTGTCCAGTAGCTTTTTAATGCGTTCTCTGGCAGTTAGTTTTCCTTGACCGTGTAATTTTTCGATTCGTTTTTCACCACCGCCTTTATGAACCGTGAAGAGTTTCTTTTTTAAATCGGAAACCATCATGCGCATTTTGTCTTCGTTTTTATTGAATTCAATATCCATAGCGGTGGGTTTTAGATCGTTTTATGTAATTGTTTGATATAAGGTTTCGCATCAATTAAGATTCGTAAGGAACTCTATTTAAAATACTTTTAGCTAGCGTCACTTCATCCGTGTATTCTATCTGTTCTCCAAATGAAACACCTCTAGCAATAGTAGTGATTTTCACATCAACACCATTTAATTTTTTATAAAGAAAGAAATTGGTCGTGTCACCTTCCATGGTGATTCTCAATGCTAAAAGAACTTCCTTGATTTCAGGATTGTTCTTAACGCGATCAATTAAAGATTCTATATTTAAATCGGTTGGTCCAACCCCGTCCATTGGAGAAATCACACCACCTAAAATGTGATACTTACCTCTAAATTGATGTGTGTTTTCAATTGCTAGTACGTCACGAATATCTTCAACAACACAAATTAATTCGCCATTTCGAGAAGGAGAGGAGCAAACACTACAAATTTCTAACTCGGTTAAATTATGACATATTTTGCATTCGTGAATGTTGCTTTTTAGTTCAGCTAATGTTTTACCAAAGCCTTTTAAAAAATCATCATCTTGCTTTAATAATTGTAAAGCATAACGTTGCGCAGTTTTTCTTCCAACACCTGGAAGGGCGTTGAAATAACTTGCTAGGTCGTTGATGAATTTTAATGACTGCGGATTATCCATTTAAAGAGTTAAAACACCTTCTTTACTAAGTGCATTGTATAATTTATTTAAAGGAAGTCCCATAATGTTATAGTAGCAACCATCAATTTTTTGAATTTTAGCTTGACCAATCCACTCTTGAATTCCGTATGCTCCCGCTTTATCTAAAGGTTGAAATTTGTTCACGTAAAAACGTGCTTCAGCTTCGGTTATTTCATCAAATGTTACTTTAGATGTACTGCTAAATGATATTTTACGATCATGAAACTGCAAGCAAACACCAGTAACAACATCGTGTTCTTTGCCGCTTAATTCCTGAATCATACTTAATGCATCCGTTCCATCAGTAGGTTTTCCTAAAATACGATCTTGATAAATAACAACCGTATCAGATGTGATAACAACCGTGTCTTCTGCCACTTTTCCGTTATAGGGATCTCCTTTTAAGCGAGCCAAGTATTCAGGAACATCAAATGGAGATATTTCAGGAGGGTATGTTTCATCAATGTTCAAAACTTGAATATCAAATTCTACCCCCAATTGTTTTAATAACTCTTGTCTACGAGGTGATTTACTTGCTAATATTACTTTTTTGTGTTGAACCATTATTAAACGTTTGTTGCGTAAAGAACAGTAGTTATAACTCCAGTAAGCATGATGATTTTCACCAAATTACTTGCTGTTTGATAATCATCATTCGACCGAGCTTTGTTTAAATCGTAAATTAAAAAGACTGATGGAATTATAATTAATAAATAAGCGTAAAAGTAAAAAAACCAAGTGTTAAAAGGATTGAAATCCAACTGAGTATGCAGCAAATAAGCACATGATCCAGCAAAAACAATAGCTAATAAGTAAACAATTGCTTTAGTTACTGTTGTTCCTAAAGCAATTGGGGCCGTTTTTCCACCAACAGCGTAATCACCTTTTTCGTCTTGTAAGTCTTTAATTATTTCACGAATCATAGTAAGTAAAAAGGCAAAGCCAGCCAATATGATTGAAAAATAAAATAAGACTTGTAGTGGGCCTTCTAAAATACTTTGTTTGAAAAGGTTGATGTACCCAAGTCCCTCAAAAACCAAATATACTAAAGGAATGAAAGCTGATGCAATCGCAACTAGAAAATTCCCGATTAATAAAGAGTTCTTAAAGTAAGTTGAATAAATCC
>TARA_B110000261_G_scaffold42981_1_pt1 | contig 10193 bp, 10 predicted proteins | sample TARA_B110000261 | Tara Oceans TARA_B110000261 (sample SAMEA4397705) | marine metagenome | biome: Polar Biome; feature: [DCM] deep chlorophyll maximum layer (ENVO:01000326); material: water (ENVO:00002006), including particulate matter (ENVO:01000060) such as... | depth 20 m | reverse complement strand
CCGAACGTTTTCGGAAACGAGAAGGGAAACGAAAACTCCAAAAATCGCAAACTCGGAGACCGCGTCGACACGAAGGGTACCCCAACTGGTGACTCAAGAAACGCGAGTTACACGAAGACGATCGGACAAAGAGCACACGCCCCTGTTGCTGCGAGTGACGATTTAGGGGCGGCAAGCACGTCAAACGAACGGTACAGCGGTCTGCAACGCTGGTTCGGTGTGGGTACGAAACACGGGTCGCCGTTCCTGGTGGTGGAGCCGTCGAGTTTTGCTGTTGAAAAGGTAAGGGCCTTTCCCACTCACCACATTTCGCCTCCCTGATTGCCCGTACTTGTACCAGAAGGGACGTCTTACCTCTGACTGTTTGTCCATACATCGCGATATACACGACTGACATTTATTTTATTTCAAGTAGGCGTTTTTTTCGACAAACGGCGCGCGCGCGACACAAAACCCAAAATCCCCCAAAAGAACCTTCGCGGACGTGGACGACGCGTCGTTTGCGAAAGCCGCGGTCGCAGTGGCGTGCACCGCGGTCGGGGTACCTCCGGATTGGGTGGTGTTCGCGCCCGTGCTCGGTCCGAAAAGAGGCGCGTTCGTTGGAAGGACGGGCGATGGTGGCGACCAAAGCCTTTGCGACGCCGCTGGTCAAAACAACAACACCCTCAACTCCGGGTGGTCCGTGCGGTACGAAACCGACTCCCTGTGTGGCGTCTCCGCTGATACGGCACAAGCGCGGACGCTGATTGGCCTGGCTGAGGTGCTAAAGGCGCAACTCCTGGCACTGGGCGGCCAAGCGGCGGCTGATTTAGTGAACCGCGCGAAAGCGTGCGCGAGGTTGACGTTTCTGGTGGGCACGAGATGGCGATCCGTCGCGAGTGGCGAGACGAACGCGGAACTCTCGTGCTCGGACGAAGACGCTTCCGCTTCCGACGGCGGAACCTCCACACCGGAAAAGCCCGGAAACGCGTTTCTCGCGCTAGCGCAAGGCGCGACGCACTTTCCTTCCGTGAAGCGATTGAAGAAACAGTCCGAAAACGAGTTGGATTCCGGCGACGGCGCCTTGAACGCCTCGGACGACGAGAAGGCTGCAACGAAGCACGAAACCGAAACGCCAAAAAAAGTAAAGGAGAGACACGGCGACTCCGACGCCGGTGCCTGGGACGACCACGAGCCGTGGGCGCCATGGTGTTACCTAAGGGACCCTTGGGCAAGGGTGGAGGTGGACGCGGTGTGGCGCGAAGTACCGCTACGAGAGTTGTGTCCTTCTTCGAGCGGCCTGGACGGCGCAGGGATACTAACTCAAGACTTTTCCTTGAAAACGCACGAAACCGTTTCCGAACCCCTGTCCTTTGAAAGCGCCCCGGAGTGGTGCGTCCGGGCGGTGCCGGTGGGCGCGGTTGTTGATTTAGACACAGGGGATAGCACGCACGACTTTTCGGAGATGGGCAGTGGGAACGAATCCGAAACACAAGGGCAATATCATGACGCCGCTCGAAAAACGAAAAGCGGCCTGGCCGAGCTTTTCTTCCGCCTGTCCGCCAGCGCCGGCGCGTTTGCGATTCGCGACGCGGACACCATGGGGCAACTAGCCTCGTTCGAGTTCTGGGACGACAAAACTTCTGCGGGTGGGTTGAATAGCAGCACTACCGGTGGTATGGGTGGTGCCAATACGACGACGAGTACAATTCCCAGAACGCCCCCGGAGTCGACGATTCAGGATGCGCTGCGAGACGTGTTTGAAGGTGAAGATTTTGAGGAAAAGCCAAAGTCGTCTTACCCACCGACGCCGGACGCGACTGCTGCATTGTCGTGCTTCCCGACCCCCCAGAGAAGCGCCCCACCCCACGGTTTGCTCGCCCGAATCGCGCTTCACGCGTTAGTGCTGGGCAACCCCCGCGCGGTGGCCGTGCTTTGGAGAAGGTTGGTTCGTGAAATTCGGTTCGCGCACTGGGACCGGGGCGTGGTGTTGCCGCGCGTGGGCGGATTCGGGTGCGAACAACGGGCGGCCAGACGACGGCGAGGAAAGTTTCCTCAGAAAAACTCTGGTGCGAAGAAAACAGAAGACTCTAATAACTCCTCTGATGACGAAACCGAGGACGACACCGCGGCGAAAGTTTTCATGGACGAACAGGTTGACCAAAACGCGTGCCTCCTGCACCAGAAGATCCAGCTCATCAACGCGTGCATTCGGCGGCGGGGGGTCAATTCTGAGAACGAGCGCAAAGCGAGTGATGCCGCGCGAGAAAAAGCAATCGCTTTGAAGGCGCGAATCGCAGAACAGTCTGTGACAAAAATGTCTTCAACAAACGCAAGTGTGGGCTGGGAAGACGAATTGGGAGGCTGGGATGTGTTCGACAAACACACGCGGGACACGACAACACCCACGGTCAGGTCCGTTGACGACGATATCGACTTGGTGGCGCTTCTCGGCGAAACCAGCGGGTACGTTTCGTGGCTTTCCCAAATCCCGCCTCCCTGTTCGCCGATTGTCCGCCCGTAAGTACTCACTCACATGGCCCGAAAGACTGACACTTTGTTTTATTTTTCGTAAGCCTGAGCGTCGCGAGCGATTTCGAAACGGCGGGTGACAAAAAAACACGTAGCGGAACGACCGCCGACCAAACGCCCGTCAACACCGTCGCCGGAACCGACGGTTTCGAAACCGCGTCGGACGGCGGGGACGACGAGGGCTTGGGGGTTGACGTTGTCGACCCGGATCACTGCGAGCCGGAAGGGATCGAAAAGCAGCACCCGAAAGGGTTAACTCTTTTAACGGCGCCGCATTCGAAAATGAACGTCCCGCGTTGCCAGCCGCCGCCCATGTACACCAGTGATACGCACCGCGAGCGCGAGCAATCGATGCACGCGCTGGGGGACACCGCGGAGGGCCGGGCGGTTCGCTTGAAAGTACAAAGCGCAGTTTTGGTATCCGACATGTCTGCGTTCAAAGCCGCGAACCCAATGTGCTGCCTCGCGGACTTCATCCGGTGGCACTCGCCGCGGGACTGGGAGGAGGAGAAGACAGAGAATGGTACGGAGGAAGAAGGGAGTACCTTTGCAAACAAAAAAGACGAAGAAGGGATTCGCTTAGAAAACAAAGAAGACGAAGAACAGCACTCTCAGCAACCCAAAAAACCTCCGAACGGCGTTTTGTCGAAACGCATGCGTTCCGAAAACAACGCCTGGCGCGCGCTGTGGCGGGAAGCCCCGCGCCAACCCGCGTGTAAGCAAAAGAAACTGTTCGACCCAACCTTGGAAGGCGAAAAGGCACTGGAGTACTTGGACCAGGCGCCGCCGCCTGAGATTTTTGTGCAACTCTTAGCGGCGGCGGCTTCGGCGATCGGCGGTGTCTATGCTTCGTCTTCGGGCGCAAACTTTTCGTCATCGCAAGAAGCGTTACGACGAGCGTTTCAAATGACAACGCACGTTTTCAACAAGGCAGTGCCGTACGAACACGAATACGCATCCGTCGCGGGTGAGCTGCAGCGCGCGGAACGCGCGGTTTGCCGGGGAAGCGCGTTGGTTCACCGATTGCCGAAAGTTTCCAGAGACGTCTTGGACGCGTTGCTAACGAGCGCCGCGACGGACGAAGCGGCTGGGGATTTATCCGTGGAGGCGTTTTGTGAAACGGCTGGTGAAACGGCTGGCGAAACGGCTGACGTAACGCCTAGTGAAACGCCTCGCGTCACACGTCCTCCCCCGAAAGCCCTGGAGACGACTCTGTCGCGACGCCACTCGGAGCGCGCGCGGGGTTCGGCGCTCGCTTGTTTGCTGCCGGAAACGACGGGCGCGAAAAACGCAGACTCGTTACCCGTACACGACATCGCGTCATCCGCGGAGTACACCGTTTTAGCAGGCGGGGGACACAACCAGACCCACCGAGCGCACGCGGTGGTGGCGCCGTGCTTCCTACGAGTGAGCTCGGCGGTGGCGTACCAGTACTAGTAGGGGGGTGGAGTAGCTAGACTAGATGTAACGCTCGAATTTTTCCTGAACTCCTCTCGAACCCCGCTTTTTTCGAACGCCGGTGGCGACGAATATCGGCGCGAAAACCAAAAGGGCGTACCGGGACGTGTTGGGTTTCCGACGCGCGTGTGAACGGGTCGAGGCGGTGGTTTTCGTGGTGATTATTTTTTATGTTCAAAGTGATCCGGCTACTGAGTTTTACCGGCCGTCGTCAAACCCGAAGTACCAGCGAATAGTGAACGGCTCTTGTTTGATTTCGGGCTCTTGTTTGATCTCGGGCGAACTTGACTTGTCCTAACGGGATGACTTGCACGCAGCGCATACGCGTTTCCGCTTGCCGTGAGGGCAACCGGTGCACGCCAGGCAGTTGCATTTCACCTTCCCGTGAGTACGCAGCTGCGTTTCACTCTGCCGTGAGGGCAGGGGTTGCACTTCGCGCACCAGCGTTTCACCTTGCCGTGAGGGCAGGAGATGCAGTCCGCGCACCTGTCCTTTCGTTTGCCGTGAGGGCAACCGGTGCACGCCAAGCAGTCACTTTTCACCTTCACGTGAGGGCAGGGGTTGCACACTGAGCACTTGTTTTTCAGCTTCCCGTGGGGGCACCCGACGCACTCCACGCAGCTGCGTTTCACCTTCCCGTGCGAGCACCGCTTTGTTCCCATCACTCTCGATCGGCTCTCTGGTCGTCGCACGTCTCCGCACGCCACGAAGTGGCCGACCACGCGAAGAAAGGCGCCGTGAAAAAGTCGTAGCTTTGCTTTTACGTTGGACTGGACAAACTCAGCTTTCGCGAAAATAAGGAGCCTTCCGGCGGCGGCGAGGCATCCTTTCCTTCGTCAGATTCGGTGCGCACCATGGTCGCCACGGATGCGCGCAAGGCGCGGCGAATCGCCGCCGCGCTCGCGTTGACGGGCAAGGCGGACGCCACCGCGCACGTAAAGCCCACCCCGGCGGCTCCTCAGGCGGCGCGGGACCCGAACCAAATCAAAAATCCCAATTCCGAATGGCGAGGCGGGCAGTCCAAATCCGACTTCAAGCTCGCGCAAAAGAAACCCACACCAGTCTTCGTGGGCGTGGGAAGCAAGACCGGCGGGAACTACACCCCTCCCGCGATTCTAAGGGCGGTCGCGAACGCGGCGAAGAACAAGACGGCGAAGACAGACGTTTTGGGGGGTGGGGAAGGCGGGGAAGGTGGTGACAATTCCAATCCATCATCGCAGCCCGAAAAAAAAGCGGACTGGCTTTGCAAATGCGGCGGGTCCAACTTCGTTCGACGCCGAGAGTGTTTCAAGTGCCACTTACCGAAACCCGGGCGGAAGTTCACCGCGGCGGGCGTGAAGGGATACGAGAGGCGGCAGCAGAAACGGGCGGAGAAAGTTGACGCGACTGGCGGGGAAGGGGACGGTGAAGAAGAAAAGAAGGAAACGCGCACGTCAACGCCGAAACCCGAGACTAATAACTCTGCGAAGCGTAAATTCGCCGACCCCGATGGCCGCGACGGCGACGGCGGTGTCCCCGCGGACACGTTTAATGACGACGAAGCGTCGCAGCATAAAAAATCCAAGAAACAACAACCGACGACGACGAGAACTGAAAAGGAGAAGTCGCTTTCTGAAAAACAAACCGCAAACAAACCGAAAGGCAAATTAAAAAAAGCCCGCGACGTCGGCGTGGCGCCGAAAAAGCTGCGCGACCCGACTGAGGTTTTCGTGTATTTAGAGGGCTGGGCCACGGCTGTTGGGGAGCGCACGGAAAAGGGAATAGCACTCGAAGCGGGTGGGTTCAAACCTACGAACGGGTGGAAGCTGGATAAAAACATCCAGAACTGGTTACTACACAACGCCTTTGATCCGGAGGCGGTGGACGAGGACGTTTTCGCCATGACGCTTCTGTACGCGGGGGGATTGGAAGGGGGGCCGCTGGAGCGGACGCGGGAAATGGCGCGGGAGAAAAACGTGGGGAAGGGTGTTACAGCGGAACGCGCGCGTGCGGTGTTGCGCGCGCTGGCAGATTGAGGTATTCCAGGTATTTCAATAAGTATTCCCCAGGTATTCTTACTGTAATAAGTATACAACTGTCTTCCGCGCGCCAACAGTCATCCGCGCTCTCCCGAAAGCCGGGCGCCACCCGAAACCCTATGGCGCTATTTCGACGCGAACGAGCCCTTCGTGGTGTGCTCTTTCCTTTGCACCGAGTCCTTTCCCAACCCGAACCCGTGTTCATCGTGTAGCCCTGGTAAGTACGACGGCATGTCGAACCAACGCGAGTTCAACACCAACGCGTGTGCGATGAGTCGCACTCGGTCCGCCATGGAAAGCACGAGGCACTCCTTTTGGGACATGTACGGCAACGCGCCTCCTCGGTGTATTTCGGAGGTGGTTGAGTCGGTCTTCTCATCACGAGTGCACTCGTTACCGTTACCAGTCGTCGTCTCGTCCTTTTCCACTTTGTTTTTGTCCCGAAACGTGCACGCGATTGACCGGCGCGGCGTGACTAATTTTGGTCCTGTCGATTTATCGTCCAACCCCATCAAGTGCCGAATCTTCACCACCCCTTCCGTGGCGGGGTCTTCGCCTTGGAACTTTTTCAAGTCATCGCCACTCAAATGACACGCGCCCCCCCAGTAAATCGTGTTGCCCGCCCAGAGACACACCGACCCGGCTTCGCAGGGAAGCGCCCTGGCGGCGGCTATTGGAAACCGGAGGGAAGTGCCGCCGTCGGCTTCGACTCGCGCGGGTTTCAAATGGTCGGGGTGTTCGTGGTCGTCCCACAGCGGGTCGCTTTCGCGAGGCACGACGTATAAACACCCGCTATCCAGAGTAGCGTCCGTTAACGGGAGCCAAGCACAGACCAAGTTCAGGGTGCCTAAATCGTTGTCAGTACAGTGTCTTTCGTAAACGTCGTTGCTCCACGCTTCCTGTGATTGTAAAACAAAAGTGTCAGTCCCGTGTTGGGCGATGTGTTGGATATGGATGTACTGTATGGGCAAACCGTGCGTATGTGATACATGTAGTGCACTCGACCACGGGCAGTAAAAAGTGTGCCTGGATTTGGGAAAGCCCCAACACGTACCTCGGCGCCGTAATTGCGGTGCGGGGTTGAAAAGTTTTGCCCAATTCTGGTGACCGTTTTTCGGCCGTTTTGTTGTTGTTTTTTTCGCTCAGGGTCGAAGAACACGGCGTCGCGCATCGCCGCGGACCGAGAGGCATGGTCCAGCTCGTGACGCGTAATCGCGGCCCGTCTTTGTCGCTCCAAATGCGCCGCCGATTTTTCCGAAGCGCTAGCCTCGCTTTCCAGCGCCCACGCAAAGCAAGTCGGTTCCAGCAAAACGTGCTCCACGCTGATACCCAACGCCTCCGCGGCGACGTGAAACAGCTGGTCGATTATTAACCAGGTTGCGTCCAACACGAACACGGAAACGGCAGGCCAGCCCGATTTCGCGAAACCGTCCGCGGCGGCCGCTACGTCGTGCAGGGTTGTTTCTTTTTTTTCCACCTCTTCGTTTTCGTTTTTTTCGGTTTTACTCTCGTCATTTATTTCGTACCCGCTCAACGCGGTTGTCCAGCAATCTTCCGCCAAGACTTCCGAGTTCGTTTCGAACGCCTCTGGTCGTTGAAGCACCGCGTACCCGTGCGTCTTGATTTTTCTACGCAAATCGCCTGGGGGCAGGTTGGACCACAGCCGGCGGTTCGCCCGGCGCGAAGCCGAGCGCGTTTTCGTATTTGAGGCATCAGAGTTTTTTGCATCACAGTTTTTTGAACCAGGCGCGACGCTTTCGTCAGCCGTACAGCCCGTACTGAAAGTAGTACTACTTTCGTCAGTACAGGTCACCACTGGGTGGTTCCGTGGCTCGTTCCATCCATTCGCGGTTAAGTGATTCAACGCAGGTGCCTCGTTATGCAACAGCTCCTCCCAGAATTTTCCAGACGCGAGCGCCTTAGGTACCGGCCGCGCGCCTTTCGCGACGGAGCGCAGCGCTGAGGAGGTCCATTGTTTGCTGAAGGTTGTTTTCAAATCAGTCGGGTCATTCGCCGGTTTCGGGTTCCTCCGTGTCCGACCTGCGCCTGGTTCACCCAACTCGACGTCGAACTCGTCGTCGCTCGCGTCGGTTTCGTCGCGTGCGGATAGCACCGCGAGGCGGTCCCGGACTAAACCAATCACACAAGCCTCCCGTGTGCTACGAAGGATCTCGGTTAAGATCTGTTTCTCCGCGGTGTGTGACGCGTGCCCTCCATCGCCGCCGTTCGCGCCGAAGACTTTCCCTAGTTTCCGCAAAGCAAGCGCCCTGCGCGTTGCGCTTTCCTTGTCTCGCGTGCGTTCGTTCATGGGGTCCCGACGTGGGGGGGCGCGCGCCACGCCAAGTGAACGAAATTCGCAAAGTGCAGAGTGCCTACTCGAAAAATCTGTCGCTTTATTTCGCGCTGACATTCCCCTCTTGTCAATGTTCGCCCGCGCGGCGTCTCGCCTGCACCTCCCCGCGTGTTTGTTCGGTGCGAAGCGCGTTCCCCAACATCGGCGTCACGGGGCGCGCGGTGTTTCGGTACCCAGCATGACGGCCACGCCGTACAAGTCCCCGACCGATGTTGTTGAGTTTTGGTTCGACACGCTAAACGAATCTTCCTGGAACGAATTAAGTTTCTTCCGACGGAAAGCCAGCTCGCTTTGGTACGTCGGGTCGTCCGTGGATTCTCTGTGCGCGCCGTTCGCGCAGACCATCGAAGCCGTGGCGTCCGGTGCGCTAGATGACGACCCGGCGTGGCAAGTCACCGGTTTGGAGTCGCACCCGACGTCATCAATCGCGAAGATTGTTTTGTTCGACCAGCTGGCGCGAAATTGTTTCCGAGGCACGCCCAAAGCGTTTGCGTTCGACGCGCAAGCGCTGGTGATTTCAAGAGCCCTGTGCGTGGACCCAGGCGTGATTGACCACATAGGCGCCGCCGCGGTGCACTTCATCACCTCGCCGTTGATGCACAGCGAACTTCTGGAGGATCACGACCTGGCGCTCGAGGTCAACTCGCGGCTCGCGAAACGCGCGCCGGAAATAGCACACGGAAGCAGGGGCGCTTTTATGGAACACAGGTGAGTCTTTCCCAATCACCACGTTCCGCTGAGTGATCGGCCCGATTACCCTGACTGTTTACTCATACACATTACGAGAGACTGACACTTTCTTTTTATCGTATCAGAAACGTCATTATTAAGTTCGGCCGGTACCCACACAGAAATCGGGCGATGGGGCGGACAGACACTGCAGAGGAAAAACAGTGGCTCGCAGGTAAAGACGTGCCGGGCTGGGCGAAGAGCCAGTGAGGAAAGGAGGTGGAGGTATTATACGGAATAGTAGCGGTGGGGCGTTTTTGTTTTTGTTGAGGCGTACAACACTCGAAACACTGTTTCAGTCACCGGACGTCCTCGTCGCCAATGCCGAAGTAGCCGCGGATGGTGAACGGCTCTTGCTTGATCTCGGGCTCGAGTTTGATTTCGGGCGAACTCTCCTTCTCGCGCTTGACTTGCTTGAACTCGGCGGAGCCGCGCGTGACGCTTTGCAAACCGCGCAGTTCTTTTTTAACTTGCCGTGAGGGCAGGGGGTGCATAACTTGCAGTCGTGTTTCACCTTACCGTGAGGGCAGGGGTTGCACTGCGCGCACATAGTTTTCCGCTTCCCGTGAGGGCAGGGGTTGCACGCCACGCAGCCGCTTTTCAGCTTACCGTGAGGACATGGGGTGCACGCCACGCAGCTGCCTTTCAGCTTGCCGTGCAGACAGGGGTTGCACGCCGCGCAGTTGTCTTTCCGCCTGCCGTGAGGGCAGGGCCTGCAGGCCAGGCAGCTACCTTTCATCTTGCCATGAGGGCAGGGGTTGCACTGTGCGCAGCTGCCTTTCAGCTTGCCGTGGGGTCAGGGGTTGCACACGTTGCAGTGGTGTTTAACCTTCCCGTGCGGGCATGGGTTGCACTCCACACACTGGTGTTTCTCCTTCCCGTGCGAGCACCGCTTCGTTCCCATGATTAGCGTGCGCTCGTGTGTCTCTGCGCGCGGCGCCCCTCGTTGTTTGTAAAGCCACGACCTTGCTCGTTCCGATATTTTTTCTTCCCTCGGAGCGAGCTTCGGAACGGCTGACAGCTAGACAGAACGTGGGGCCGTAAGACGGGTACTGCTGTTGCTTTTCTGGGAAGCCACGACTCACAACGACGCGCACACGACAGCCTCCGCGATGTCTTCCAAC
>TARA_B110000261_G_scaffold68444_1_pt1 | contig 10202 bp, 10 predicted proteins | sample TARA_B110000261 | Tara Oceans TARA_B110000261 (sample SAMEA4397705) | marine metagenome | biome: Polar Biome; feature: [DCM] deep chlorophyll maximum layer (ENVO:01000326); material: water (ENVO:00002006), including particulate matter (ENVO:01000060) such as... | depth 20 m | reverse complement strand
TCGAGTAATACCGCTTTGGTTGTTGCCATATTAATGGCGGCATTTGCCATTTTATTTGGCACTCGTCAAATAGACACGAGTGAACACCACAGGGGAATGGTATTAGCAATTGCTTTTGAATCAATCGTTAAGCTTGTTGCATTTGTTGCTGTAGGTGTTTTTGTGACCTTTAGTTTATTTGACGGTATTGGCGACCTGAGTAACCATATAAGCCAGAGTGGCTTACAACAACAACTTGATAACTTTAACCCATTAAGAGTAAGCTTTCTCACTGAAACTCTACTGGCTTTTCTAGCTATGCTCTGTCTACCACGACAATTTCAGGTGGGCATTGTAGAAAACACTAATCCCAATGATTTACACACAGCGCGTTGGTTATTTCCACTTTATTTAATCATTTTCTGTATTTTTATGCTGCCTATCGCTGCAGCTGGAAATTTTCTTTTTAGTGGTCAGGGTATTGCCTCAGACACTTATGTATTAATGATTCCCCTTAGCCAAGGCGCCAGTAGTTTAGCCACCTTAGCGTATATTGGAGGTCTTTCAGCTGCAACTGGCATGGTTATTGTTGCCACAATTTCTATTAGCACCATGATTTGCAACGACATTGTAATGCCTGTGATATTCCACTTATCACCTTTACAAGCATCCGAGGATAAAAATATTGGCCGCTTATTACTCAGGGTACGCCGTGTGGTCATTGTTGCTATGTTACTGGCAGCCTACGGTTATTTTTTGTTGATTGGCGACGGCAAAAGTTTGGTGTCTTTAGGTTTAACCGCATTTGTTGCAGTTGCCCAATTCGCACCCGCATTAATTGGTGCCGTATTTTGGCGCCAAGGTAATCGCTATGGTGCACTAGCAGGGCTAGGATCCGGCTTTACCATTTGGCTGTATACCCTCATGGTCCCCAACCTTAGTGGCCTTGGGTTCGATACTTTAAGCTTGGTAGAACAGGGTCTGTTTGGCTTAAGCTGGTTAAGACCCACATCCATGTTCGGTCTTAATGGGTTTGACCCAATCACTCACGCCACTTTGCTGTCCCTAAGCTTAAACATTGTAGCCTTTGTATGGGTCTCTAAGCTAACCCAAGTTCGCTTGCAAGATCGCATCCAGGCTGATCATTTTGTTGACTTAAGAGTAGGCCAATCCAACACCAGTTCTGAAATTGACTTCGCCAACACCCGCTTTAGTGACCTTCAAACCCTCTGCGAACGATTTCTGGGTTCAAATCGTACCCATGAAGCTTTTCACCAATTTGCCCGCACACAAAATAGAGACCTTAATCTGAATGATCCCATCGACCAAGCTCTAGCAACCTATGCTGAACGTTTGTTAGCCGGGGTAATTGGAGCATCCTCTGCGCGAATTATTGTTGCTTCTAGCTTAATGGGTACTGAAATGCACTTGGGTGATGTGGTCTCTATCGCTGATGAGGCATCAGCGCTATATAAGTTCAATCGCTCCATGCTGCAATCTACCATTGAGCATATTGACCAAGGCATAAGCGTGGTAGATAAAGACATGCGCTTGGTAGTATGGAATCAACGTTATCAAGAAATGTTTCAATTTCCTGAAGGGCTGATTACCATCGGCAGACCTATTGTCGAAGTGATTCGACACAATGCGCTCAGCGGAGACTACGGCGAAGGAGTCATTGACCAACGGGTTGAACAACGCCTAAGCACACTGCAACAAGGCATTACCAATACCCACCTGCGCTACCGGGCTGATGGTGCAGTGTTTGAGGTGCGGGGCAATGCTATGCTGGGTGGAGGTTACGTCAACACCTACATGGACATTACTAACCATAAACGCACCGAGGCAGCATTAAAAGAAACCAACGAAACCCTGGAACAACGTGTAGAAGACCGAACCAAAGAGTTAGTGGTGGCAAACGACCAATTGAGCCGTGCCAAAACTGGCGCAGACCAAGCCAACCAAAGTAAAACACGATTTCTAGCAGCGGCTAGTCATGATTTAATGCAACCTCTTAACGCAGCAAGATTATTTTCTTCGTCTTTGTCGCAGCAACATCCTGGGGGCAAACTTGCCAGCACCCTGCATCATTTGGACGATTCTTTAGTGGCAGCTGAGGAGCTCATTGGTACTTTAATTGAAATATCCAAGCTTGATGCAGGAACTCTTTCACCTAAACTTAGCCATTTTCCAATTGACAATATGTTACAAAAATTAGCAGCAGAGCTCACTTTATTATGCCATCAAAAAGGTATTCAGTTTAGCTACGTCCCATGTCACGTAACGGTTCATAGCGATGAACAACACTTGCGTCGTATTGTACAAAACTTTTTAACCAATGCTCTGCGCTATACACCAAAGGGTAAAGTGTTGTTAGGCTGCCGAAAAAAAGGAAATGTGCTCGAAATTCAGGTTTGGGATACTGGAATTGGTATTGCTCCACAAAAACTCAATGAAGTATTTGAGGAGTTTAAACGTCTAGATCATCCCGCCACGCAAGATGTAAAAGGGCTGGGCCTAGGGCTAGCAATAGCAGATCGGACAGCCAAACTACTTAACTACCCCTTAACGGTAAGATCATGGCAAGGTAAGGGCAGCTTATTTAGCATTGTTGTGCCAGTTGGTGAACGCCAAAAAGTAGTCGCTAAAGCCACAATCCATAGTCAATACACTAGCGGCGGAGGAAGTCTAACGAACATGACAGTGCTGTGTATAGACAACGAAACATCGATACTGCTAGGAATGGAACAGTTACTTAGGGGCTGGGGGTGCACGGTAATAACAGCGCTTGATATGTCTCAAGCATTACAAAACCTAGTCGACGCAGACATCCAGCCAAATGTGATTTTAGCAGACTACCACTTAGACCAAGGCCAGACAGGCACCGCTGCCATTGCACGGATAAGGCAGGTTTACCATGATCACATACCTGCGATTTGTATTACCGCAGATCGCACTGAAGAAGTGGCCAAAGCAATCGCTGATGAAGATGCTTTGCTCCTTAATAAACCTCTAAAGCCTGCAGCCCTCAGGGCCACCCTAAGCCGCCTAAGGTAAGGCTACTTTACGGCCTCATCTTGAGGGTGCTCAATGCGTAACCGGCCTGCCATTATGACGGCCTGCGTTCTGCTATAAACGCCAAGCTTGCGCAGTATTGCCGTGACGTGGGCCTTAATAGTAGCCTCCGAAACACTAAGTTCATAAGCAATTTGTTTATTAAGCAACCCTTCTGTAAGCATCACCATCACCTTAAACTGCTGAGGAGTTAAGCTGGCCAGCTGGTCCGCAAACTTACTGTCTTGAGCATCCATGGCTTGGTCTGCTGCAGGCAGGTCTGGTGGTACCCATTGCCCACCATTAAGGATAGTTTTAACGGCGTCAATAATATCCGTCATAGAGGAAGACTTCGGGATAAACCCCGCCGCACCAAAATGCATCGCACGATGGATCACACTTGGCTGTTCATTACCCGACACTACCACCACCGGCACGCTTGGAAAATGCGTGCGCAAGTAAATGAGCCCAGAAAAGCCGTTGGCGCCTGGCATATGCAGATCTAGCAGCACTAGATCTACTTCACTGCGCATTTGGTGCTCTAAGTGCTGCAGGTGCTCTGCCTCTAAAACGTCAGCACCATCCACCTGAGTGCCAATAGCCTGAGTCAGGGCAGCCCGAAACAATGGGTGGTCATCGGCTACAATAATGGTGTAGGTATTAGACATAAACGCACCTCCTAAAACATGTAAAAGACAACAAAGTTATTTGTTGCAGCGATTTTCAATCAGCTCAATAACCACACTTGGGTCTGATAAAGTAGACGTATCCCCCAGTTCACCATAGTCGTTTGCAGCAATTTTGCGCAAAATGCGACGCATAATTTTTCCTGAACGAGTTTTTGGCAAGTTGGGTGAAAATTGAATTAAATCCGGTGACGCAATGGGTCCAATTTCAGCTCTAACCCATTGTCTTAGCTCCTTCAATAGTTCAGGGCTGTCATCAACACCGTCTTGTAATGTGACGTAACAATAAATGCCTTGACCTTTAATTTCATGGGGATAGCCTACCACTGCAGCTTCGCATACCGCCTTGTGGGCGACCAAAGCACTTTCTATCTCAGCAGTGCCCATGCGGTGACCCGATACATTAAGGACGTCATCCACACGCCCAGTAATCCAATAGTAACCATCTTCGTCACGACGTGCACCATCACCGGTAAAGTAATAATTTTCAAAGGTAGAAAAGTAGGTTTCTTCAAAGCGTTTATGATTGCCCCAAATGGACCTGGCCTGGCCTGGCCAGCTATCTTTAATAACAAGATTTCCCTCAGCAGCGCCTTCTAACTCATGACCTTCATTATCAACTATAGCAGGTTGAACACCAAAAAATGGCATCGTCGCTGAACCGGGCTTAGTATCCACAGCACCAGGTAGGGGAGTAATCATGTGCCCTCCCGTTTCGGTTTGCCACCAGGTATCAACGACTGGAACATTGCCAGTGCTGAAAACACGTCTGTACCACAGCCACGCTTCTGGATTAATGGGTTCGCCCACACTTCCTAGCACGCGAATGCTAGACACATCAGAGCCAGACAGAACATCATCACCATGCTGCATTAGTGCACGGATGGCTGTGGGCGCCGTATAAAATTGATTTACCCGGTGTTTTTCAATAACTTGGCCAAAACGTGCATTAGTAGGATAATTAGGTACCCCTTCAAACATGAGTGTAGTGGCACGGTTAGCAAGCGGTCCGTAAACAATGTAACTGTGTCCGGTAATCCAGCCAACGTCAGCAGTGCACCAATAAATATCACCTGGTTTATAATCAAATACCATTTCGTGAGTCATTGCGCTCCACACTAGGTAACCTGCAGTAGTATGCTCTAAGCCCTTAGGCTGACCTGTAGAACCGGATGTGTAGAGAATAAAAAGAGGATCTTCTGCGGCCATTACTTCAGGTTCGTGGTGGATGCCTGCAGCAGCAACGATATCCCCATACCAAACATCACGGCCTTCTAGCCAATTAATATCAGCCCCTGTGCGTTTGACTACAATCACAGTATCAACACAATCCACATTGGTTAAACCTGCATCAACATTAGCCTTAAGACCAATCCTTTTACCACCTCGCAAGCCTTCATCTGCAGTAATCACTATATTACTATTAGAACCCTTTACTCGGCCGGCAATAGCATCTGGCGAAAAGCCACCAAAAATAACCGAATGCACCGCTCCAATCCGAGCACAAGCCAACATTGCCACTGCAGCTTCTGGAATCATTGGCATATACAAGGTAATTACATCACCTTTTTTCGCACCTTGTGCTAGCAGCGCATTACTAAACTGACACACTTCTTGGTGCAGTTCTCGGTAACTAATATGACGCGACTGACTCGGTTCATCTCCTTCCCATATAATGGCAATTTCTTCACCATGGTGTTCTAGATGTCGGTCTAAACAGTTGGCTGCCACATTTAATTGACCATCTGAATACCATTCGATGGCCACATCATTAGGTGTAAAGCGGGTATTTTTTATTTTTGTAGGCGCCTTAATCCAATCAATACGCTTACCCTGCTGACGCCAGAACTCTTCTGGGTTTGCAACAGACTGTTGGTACATCGCTTCGCGTTTCTTTTGGTTCAAACCAGAGGTTTCGGCAATCGATGCATCTGCTGGATATGTCTTCACGTCACTCATTTAATGGTTCCTAGTTTTGTAGGGCAAGAGGATTAACCTACCATTTATATCAAGTTAACGAGCATATTTAAATACTACTTTGGCTTAATATGGACCTTCATCTGCTAAACTTAACTTGCCTTGCGTTAATGCATACGCCATCATTTGTTCTTATTCACTTAAATTATTATCACTATTACCTATGATTGATCTAAGCCTTGCCTTATTTATTGCTGTTGAAACCTGTCCAGAACCCCCTTACTATCCAATTGCTGCAGCTTGGACCCTGCCCGATGGCAGCATTAAGTCTAGCCTCATTTTGGCAGATGACAACTGGCCTCCCCACTTATGTTATAGCGATCATATTAGCGATGAAACTGTGACTGCATTAGGGCACTCAGTTAAAGATGTGTTATTAGAAATGAACGACGACCTAGATGCAAGCCATGTAGTGGGTCACGCAGATTTTTCACCTACAGAAGGTTTAGAGCATTTAGTAGATGCACTAGATATTGAACTGGCGTTTGAAATATCTACCAGCCAAGAAGATATAAAAGAGCTTCTTGGTAATGATTGGCGAGATGAGTTACAGGATTTAGCCCACGAAACAGGCTTAGATTTATTGCAAGCTGAAGATCAAGTGAGATTGATGCAACTATGCTGGGCCAGACGCAGTGATGTACTCTAGGCTTGCTCTATTAAGCCTCCTTCTGCTGTTAATAAGTGCATGCAGCAGCATCGGTGACAATAAGGGTAAACCACACACACCAGACAACGTGTGTGGCATTTTTGCACAGTTTGAAAGTTGGCAAATAAGTGCCAGTGCTTCTCAACAACAATGGCAAATAGATCAGACTATTAGCATGGCATTTATCAATCATGAGTCTGGCTTTAATGCTACTGCTAGGCCTCCTCGAAAAATGGCATTTGGTATTATTCCAGGTCGCCACCTTTCCACCGCTTATGGCTACCCCCAAGCGATTAACGGCACTTGGACTTTGTATAAACAACTCACCGGTTACAGCAATGCTGAACGCACTAACTTTAACGATGCCATCGACTTTGTAGGCTGGTACAATAGTCGGTCTGTGCGCCTGAATAAAATACATCGAAACGACGCTTACAACCTTTATTTGGCTTATCACGAAGGCAACAGAGGTTTTGCTAAAAAATCCTATTTAGCAAAACCGTGGTTGTTAGGCGTAGCCAAAGATGTTGCAAGTCAAGCTCAGCGTTATCGCAGTCAGCTCAATTTCTGCTCTCCTCAAAGTTAACGGCGGATTAATTCATGATAGTGCCATGGCAAGATATAAACCCAGATACCCTAAACCACCTATTAGAAGAGTTTGCGAGTCGAGATGGTACAGACTATGGCGCCTATGAGACCCGCTTGGCAGACAAAGTAGCTCAGCTAGAAATACAGCTAAAACAAAAGCGAATAGTGGTGGTTTACAGTGAACTCCATGAAACTGTAAATATAGTTCCTGCCGAGCAATTTACTGATTAACTAGAAATTAGACAGTATTAGCCGCCTTTGCGAATAAGGTATTGATACTGAGAGTTGGCTTGCGCCTGTTCTATGAGTTCGTGGCCTAGAAACAAGCAGAATTTAGGAATGTCTCTAGTAGTGGATGGGTCTGTAGCTAATACTTTAACTACATCCCCTGCTTTAATGTCTTTAAAAATACTGTGCAACATCATTACCGGTTCTGGACAAAAGAGCCCCGTGGTGTCTAATAATCTGTCGATATTATGGGAGCTTTGCATCATTTGCTATACTCTGTAATAACCAAGATTAAAAATTGGTTATTAACTAGTTATGTTCGTCTAAACTTAAATATTACTGCATTTTACCGTGTATTTAGCCCAATGCTCAATATCTAATACTGATTGTTCAATAGCCTGCATTTGACTGTAGCGGGCGGCTTTAAAAGGCTTAAAGCTATGGTCCATATCATCAAGCCAGCATAAATTGATGTGAGCTGGCAATTTATAACCTAACACTTGATCATAACTACCTAAGGCATCTCGAGCACCCTGAACAATTAATCCAGGCTTATGACTTGTTAACAAATGTTCCACACGCAATGTTTGTGGCTTACCTTGGGGATGAAATGGATAGCCAAGGGCAAACCAGCCCAAAGCATTGGTACGTTCTACTATTAAACTAGCCACACGGCTTCCTAGAGACTTGCCACCTATAATAAGTGGACTTGGCAAGGCTAGTGCATCCAGTAATCCAAGGTACTCATGTTCAAGTTTAGCTACTGCTGGAGGTGGCTGTCGGACTCCTGTCGCCTGGATCTTTTGCATATAACCAAATTCAAATAAATACACAGTGAAGTCTTTCAAGCTCATTACTGCCGCTACGCACTGCATAAATTCATGATTCATACCAATACCAGAACCATGTGCAAAAACCACATTAATGGCACCAGAACCATACTTTTGTACTCTACCAAAACCTGTTTCAATATCTATCATCAAGAACCCTTAGTTGGCACCATTAAATCTTCCAAGATAACACTTCTGTTATGATCCGAGTCGGCAATAATGGCACTTCTGGCAGAGACTGAAGCACATTTAATACCCTGCATTAATACTCAGTAATCATTTCATCTTAATTCAAGTATTATTGCGTATAGCGCAACAAACCCATACTATCATGCTGTAAACGTATACTCAGGCTTTACCGTGTAAATTTACCGCAATACCGCAGGCATAAGCTGGAGTCATTCGGCCGTAAGTAGCGTTATTGGTATGTCCGCAAACTCGCCCATTACTTTAATCAATGCAACGCGGATTAATCCAGAAAAATAGCCAACGAAATAAATAATAACAACTACACAAAGGAACCCTAATGAGCGATACCACACTTGTAAGCGCAGAACAGCTCACTCAAATAGTAGAAAAAGTGGTTGCTAGCCGCGGTTTTGACCAAGCGAATCAAAAAACGGCTGGGCACCGGGCTACCTTTGCATTGCGACATGGCATTGCAAACAGCGATTTATTAGAGACCTCTTTGGCCGGCTTAGACTCCAGCATTAGCGCACCTAAATTATTAGTAGAAAGTAAAGACAGCCTAATATATGACGCCCTTGGCCAACCGGCTTTAGTACAATTCCAAGAAGCCTTTAAACATGCCGTAGACAATGGTATCAAAGAAATCCGTATGCACAAAACAGCCTGTGGCGCTTTTGCAGTGCCTGCCATTGCCCATTATTTAGAACAACATGGCGCTAATGGACAAAGTGTATGCATCTACTTCAATAACTTAGAAGGCGGTATGCGTCGCTTTGACTTAACCTCGCAAGGTCAGCTACGTGGGCTTTTACAACCTAGAGAACGAGATTTAGCTTGGAACGAAGTACGTATCACCATAGGTCCAGCGCCCTCAGACTGCAAAACTGTTGCAGGCACTTCAGACATAGACGCCTACCGCGCTCGCTGCGACGCTAATGGCATAGGTATACGCACCAGCCTGTGGAATCGCATGCAAGAATTAGCAGCAAACCACTAACGGTCAAAGGGCAAGGACATCTTGTCTATTTTAGTTAACCAATGTGAACATTTCTAACCCTACACACCTGACCTGCCTCTTTGCAGCGGCGCCAGAGCGGGTTAATGATTAATACTAATTTAAATCTACGGCATATTTTTTAAGAAGCTCCATAGGCACAATCTCCAAAGCTCTTATATGGGTACTTTGCAGATGGAGTCTTGGCGCCATACCGTTTTTTTCGGCCTCTAACCACCTCCCAGCACATACACACCAACTGTCTCCGGGGTTTAATCCTTTGAAATTAAATGCGGGTACTGGGGTAGTAAGGTCATTGCCTTTAGATTTTGAGTAGTCTAAAAAGTCCTTTGAAGTTTCAATACAGACTGTATGAGAACCAAAGTCGTCTTTACAAGTATTGCACGCTCCATCGCGGTAAAACCCAGTGATTGGATCCACCCCACAAATACCTAATTTTTCACCAAATACATTAACTGAATCATCCATTTGCATTATTCTAGTGCCTTTTTTTATGACCAATAGGAAGCTAACATTCCCCTGGGGGCTCTAGCTCAGAAGCAAACAGCGGGTCATCCGTATTTGCTATACATTAATTACCAACCACGCTGGTATCCAGCTACCCTATGCGTTTAAGTTTCGGGTATTTCATTTAATAGCAGTTGATCCTTCATCAATTGCCCAATAGTAGGCAATAACCCACGGTCAACCTTTGGCTCAGATGACCAAAGCTGTGATCGCATTAACGCTTTGGCACAGTGCAAAAACATTTCTTTAATAGTGAGTTCAATGCAAGTTTTTGGAGCATTAGAGTAACTTGAAAAAAAACTTAAGTGATCGCCTGCCGTCGAAATACGAGCAACTCCGTTCACCCTAAGTGTTTCATCTACCCCTGGTATTAGGAACAAACAACCAATGTCACCTGTTTCAACGATATTCACTAGGCTATCTAGGCGGTTATTACCTTTTCCGTCAGGAATAAGTAGGCAATTTTTACTCAACACTTTCACAAATCTGGGCTGGCCGCC
>TARA_B110000261_G_scaffold124192_1_pt1 | contig 10256 bp, 12 predicted proteins | sample TARA_B110000261 | Tara Oceans TARA_B110000261 (sample SAMEA4397705) | marine metagenome | biome: Polar Biome; feature: [DCM] deep chlorophyll maximum layer (ENVO:01000326); material: water (ENVO:00002006), including particulate matter (ENVO:01000060) such as... | depth 20 m | reverse complement strand
CTAAATGCCTCCAGTGGATAGTTCCAAGGGGTGATTGCACCGCACACGCCCATCGGTTCTATTTTTGTATGGACAGAAAAGCCAGGGATGGATACTGGAATGGTTCTTCCACACAGCTTTGTAGTCCAGCCGGCGTAGTAACGGAGATCGTCCAAAACAGCCGGGATCTCATTATTGAGGGTCTTATCCAGAGGTAGTCCGTTACTGACGGTGTCCAACTGCGCCAAGTGTTCGGCATCGCGTTCGATCAGGTAGCTTAGACGCCAAATTATTTCTGCTCTTTCACCGGGGCTGACGGCCTTCCAATCAGGGAGTGCGGCACGCGCGGCAGCCACTGCTTTATCAATATCTGCGGCATCGCCAGCGGCAACCTGCGCGATTATCTCACCGCTAGAGGGGTCGAAGACAGGAAGTGTTTTGCCTGAGTTGGCGGGCACCCATTCACCATTTATTAACAGCTTAATCGGTTGTTGCGCAAGAAATTCACGCACAGCATCTGTTAATGGATAATTATCGTATTTGCTCATCAATTTATTCCTTTGTCACCGGTAATCGTCGGGACTGGTGTTTTAATTTGTGATTGAAAAATCGCGCTCTTGAGCCATCATATGTGCTCCACTATCGAGATACAGAGTTTGTCCGGTAATCGTTGGAGCATTGGCAAGAAACATAATTGCCTCGCCAATATCTTCGGGTCTCGGCCCTCGCCCAAGGGGTACTTTATCGCGAGTCTCTGCAAAATGTTGCGGGTCCTCATCCGGCGCTTTAAAGGTATAGCCAGGTGCGACGCCGCAAACGCGCCATCGAGGTGCTAAATAGCGGGCGCTCAAGCGAGTGAAGCCTTCCATTGCGAATTTTGCCAGTGAATAGGACAGATAATCGGGGAAGGGGTTAATGATTTTGTAGTCCAGCATATTAATGATTAGCCCCATCTGGTCGCGATGAGTGTGCCGGGTAACATAACGGGTGATTAATATGGGTGTGATCAAACCAACCTGTATTTGGGGTGTCATGGTTTCCGGTGTTACCGAGCCTAGAGTGTCGTCTTCGAAGGTAGCCGCATTGTTAATGAGGATGTCGATAGGGCCACCGAGTGCCTTCTCTGCATCTAACACTAGCAGTTCAGCATTGTCTGATTTAAGCAGGTCAGTGGGGATCGCGACCGCATTAGCAGGTAAGCGCGACAACGCATCCTCTGCGCGGGATTTGTCGCCTCGATAAGTAAAGGCAACTTTTGCGCCCGCTTTACCCAACATTACACCAACTTCTAGGCCTATACGCCGATTACCACCGGTGATTAAAACTCGCTTATTTTCAATCATAACGTCGTTTCCTGAGGTTGATCGGCTGCTAGTGTTGGCATAAGACCGGATAATATTGTCTATTGTCTACAATAATCAATTATAATCAACCCCTAATTTGATGCAATTGGGGGAATTAGTGGCCGATTAATGAGTTGCAGTCGCTGACTTGAGTGTTGGCGCTATTGATTGACTGGTCTACATTGTACATAATGTTCAACTTTCCATTGCTTTAAAGGTATAGTCAAAGAATTAGGTCTTGCTGAATCAAGCATTGAAGTTACGTTGTTGAATTGGGGACTGCATGTGATCGAAAATAAATTATTTAAGGGAAGTCCGCTAACAAAGCGTCGCACTATTACTGAGGAAGTTGTCGATTTTATTCGTAAAGCAATTCTAGATGGGCATTTTGTCAAGAATCAGCAGATAACAGAATCACGTCTATCTGAAGATTTTAATGTTAGTCGTGCGCCTGTCAGGGAGGCATTGCGGGAACTGGCCAACAAAGGATTGGTTACACATCACCCTAATCGTGGTTACTTTTTGCGTGAGTTCAGTATTGATGAGACCGAAGAAGTTTGTATGGTGCGATGTGCTCTGGAAAAGTTGGCGGTGAAATTGGTTATTGAGCGTGCTAGTGACGATGAAATCAATTCTCTAGCGGCTATTGTTAACGAAATGATTGGCGAATTGGATGAAGCGCCAGTGGAGCAGCACTCTTCGCTGAACGACTATAAATTCCACCAGATGCTATGCGTATTGGCTAAACACAAATGTTTATACGATTACTGGAGTTTGATGGCTGATCAGACCAGTTTAGCGATATCCAGTATTAATCGTTCATTTGAGGCAGCAGGTACTGGGTTTGTTGGTGGCCATCAGAGTATTCTGGATTCAATCCGTTCTAGGGATGTTCAAAAAGCTGAAAAATTAATTGAAGGACACATTTTGTTGGGTGTAAAAAATCTCCGTTCCAGTATGTCTAGTTGATGGTCAAAAAATTGATATGCCGGATTGGTAAATATCAGTTCCAAGCGTAACCTTCTTAGATATATGGGCATAGAGAGATGAAGACAATACTATTAACTGGCTTCGAGGCATTTGGTAGCACTCCAGTAAACCCTGCCGAGCAAGTTGCCATGATTTTAAATGGTGAGGTTGTTGATGATTACACCATAGTATCAGTTGTAGTACCCAATACTTTCTTTAAAGCGATAGAGTGTGTAAAGCAAGCGATTGCAGAATATCAGCCGGTAGTGGTTATCATGATGGGTGAGTACGGTGGCAGAAGTATGCTCACCGTGGAGAGGCTGGCGCAAAATCTTAATGATTCTGCGCGATACAGCCTAGCCGACAACGATGGTAAGGTTTTACAGGGCGAGTTTACCGAAGAAAATGGGCCTGCTGCCTATTACTCTAACCTGCCAGTCAGGGCGATGGTAAAAGCTGTCCGCGACCAAGGTATTCCTGCTGATATATCGGATACACCAGGAACTAATGTGTGTAACCATCTGATGTATGGTGTTTTGCACTTTATTCACGTCGAGCAGCTTGCCATTCGTGCCGGTTGGATACATCTACCGCATTTGCCTTCCATCGCTGCATTGAGCGAAAATCTTGGGGCGCCTAGCATGTCAAAAGAAACCTCCGCCCAAGGAGTCAAAGCTGCGATTGGCGCGGTAGTCATGCATGATGACGATATAAATGAGTCGTTAGACTCTCGCTGGCAGCTTTAGGGTATTTTTTCTTCTGTGCATTCATGTCATTTAGCTGGCCTCAGGGCTCGCATGGATTTACTGCGTGTCCAGTGCTCCGTTCCTTGCTGAGTTTGTTTTTCTAACGCGAATGACAACTGGGAAAAACATTAATAGAGCTATAGTGGTAAATACGGCATAGCTCCAGCCTACTGCGTCATAGCCGTAACTACCGACTAAAATCCCCATAATTAATGGTCCTGTGCCTTCGCCAATAGACTGAAAAGCAGGAATGAGTACATTTAGTCTGCCAGTAGTGTCGATGATGGCAATTAGGCCAAACAGATAGACGCTGCTGACGCCCATTAAAATACTAAATGTTATAAGGCTGGGCATAAAGGCATGGCTGATTATGTTACTGCTAAATGCCCATACCGCCAGTGTCATTATAATGGATGGTAAAACTACTGGCCAAATTCGACCAAGGCGTTCACCTATTCCTGCCGCTAGTAGTGGGCCCAATGTGGCGAGGCCGGCGGTTAGGGCAAATACGGTGCTGATTTCTGTGTTGGAAATACCTTGACTGTCGGCGATCCTTTCGCCGAAAGTCCAAAACCCGCCGGGTCCAACAAACCATAAGGTTAATACCGTTAGTCCGGTAATCGGAATCCATGGCCGATAGCGGGGATTGGTGTTTGTGTTGGGTATGCAGTGTGGTGTCTTTTTTGAGCCCATTGGTGTGAATTTTATTACTGTGAAGAGAGTGATAGTGATGCTAAGGAGCGCTACGACCATACTGTTTCGGCCAAATAGCTCAAGTAGTAGCGAGGAGTTCCAAACGGCAATAGCAGCAATTAATGATGATACGGCTATAGCTATTCCGAAGCTGCGGTCAGGGTTGCGAGTTTCAGCCAGGACTGCGAAGCTGATGGCGTATAAGATACCTTCGCCGAACAGGCCTGTAAAGATCCTAGCGATGACGATGAGTGCAAAGTTGTCGAGCAGGATTGTTGCAATATGACCAACGCAGGCCATGGTGGCAGCAAATAGAGCTACTTTTTGCCAGTTAAAGCGATGGATCCATAATGGGCCGAATAGTGATGCTATTCCTATTGCGTAATATTCACTGCCTGAAAGTAAGCCGGCTTGCGCAGTTGTTAATGACAGCTTGGACATCATGGCGCCAATGTGAAGTGGCATTAGCATGTAGACTATTACGCCACATGCCGTAAGTAAGGTTCCCGCGATGATGGATTTCCATTCTTGTATATCTTGATTGTTTTGTGCTGAATTATCTAACGGTATTGTGTTGGTCATCTTCTTATCCTTAGTTACTGGCTAACGCTGCAAATTTTTTATAAAGCGCCTGACATTCAGTCCGGGCAATGGTTGGAATGTCAGTAATAGTGTTTGGTCGGACATATTAGAGGGAGTTAGAGTCAGTCGTTGTAGTCCTCTAGCTTGTAATAGTAAGGCTGATAATTAGAACCTCCCACTTACTGTTGAGATATTATATTGAACATTGTTGACAATATGCAATGCTGGGAGTAGTATTTGTGCTTCGAGTGTATGGGCAGGTTCGCTCTGCATCGAGACATGGTCAAATTGGAGTCTCCTTCGTGAGGCTTTACGGCGGTGGAGTTTATTCCCTGCTAGGCCTTTCGATAACAAATTTAAATAAGTACAGGGAATCAGGTTATGGCAAAGTTCTATTTTGATAAAGATGCGGATCTAAAGCATATTGAAGGTCGCATCGTTGCAATTATTGGTTACGGTAACCAAGGCAAGTCACAAGCGCTAAACATGCGCGATTCAGGCGTTGAGGTTCTTATTGGAAGCCCTAGCGATAATTCTGCTAGACGGGCTAAAGAAGATGGATTTGAGGTGTGTTCTATAGCTGAAGCCGCTCAAAAAGCCGATATTTTGTTTATGTTGTTGCCAGATGAGGTGATGCCTAAGGTTTATGAAGAGTCAATTGCTCCTCACTTACGTGCCAACATGGTATTGAATTTCTCTCACGGTTATAACATCCACTACAAAAAAATTGTGCCACCTAGTAATGTGGATATCATTCTTATTGGCCCACGCATGATCGGTCAAGCTGTACGTGATACGTTTGTAAATGGTATAGGTTACCCTAGTCTGGTTGCTGTTGGACAAGATGGTTCTGGCAACGCGCAGAACGTGATGCTGGCGCTTAGTAAAGCTATTGGCACCACCAAAATGGGTGCGATTGAGTCAAGTTTCCGTGAAGAGACTGAAATTGATTTGTTCTCAGAGCAGTCTGGTGATTTTTATGTGTTGAAAAACATGTTTGAAGCACTGGTTGAAGCTGGTTATGACCGCGACGTTGTGTTGATGGAAATGTATGCTTCTGGTGAACTGTCAGAAATCTTTGGTGCTGCAAGAGATATCGGTCTGGCGCATCAGCTTAAATTGCACTCTCGCACTAGCCAGTATGGTCAAGTAGTTACTGCTAAAAAATTCTCTGACGAGCCTGCTATTAAGCAACAGTTTACTGATGTCATTAATCACATTAAAAGTGGTGACTTCGAAAAAGAATGGAGTGCTGAAGAAGCTGCAGGTTACGAAAACTTGCTGAATGACACCAATGGTATCCTTGCGCACCCTATGCAAGAAACAGAGAATCGTGTGTACAAGCTGTTAGGTCGTCGTGGTGAAGATCTAGTAGAAGCCAGTTGGGTTATCAACAAGTAATTGAGGAGTGCGCACAATGACGTCATCTAAACCTTCTTTGCTGGAAGTCAGCAAAACCACTAAAGGTGTTTTCATACTTGGCTGTGGTGGTGGTGGAGATATTATTCAGACCATACCAGTGATGAATTATCTGAGACATCTAGGTGTAGAGCGGTTTGTGTTGGGCGAGTATTGTATCAAGTGGTGGGACAAACCCGGGTTTATCCCATTTGGTTGCGAAATTATCAATCTTGATCGTTTACAGCCGGCCGAACGCATCAATGACAATGTGGTACTGGTTAATGCAGATACCATAATTGAGCGAGGCGACTCGGAAGTGCAGCCAGAATCTTCACAGGGTACTGCTCTTTACGAAGCGGTAGTAGCTAAAGAGACTGGTATGCCGGTAGTCAGCATTAATGTGGCTAATGGTGCGCAGGGTATTTTGTCCGGCATCAAAGATGTGATGGAGAAGTATGATCTGGATACTTTTATCACAGTCGATATCGGTGCAGATGCATTTTACACGGGTGAAGAAACGTCTGTGCAATCACCTCTTGCGGATGCCTTCTCGCTTTATGTGGCCAATGAATTAAATGGTTACTATGCGTTGACTGGTTACGCTTGTGATGCTGAATTACCCAATGCTCATTTAGATGTGACTGTTGGTAAGGTTATGGCTGCGGGTGGATATTTAGGCGCCCATGGTCTGACGCATGAAGATGTTGCTGATCTAACTAAAGTGTTGGATTACTTCCCTGACGAAGCCGTTGAAATGTGGCCGCGTGATGCAGCTCAAGGAAAATTGGGAACTCATTACTGCAAAGGGCTTTGGTACATGTATGTAGGGCCACTTGCGGCTGTGACTATGTTCTTTGACTCAGAAAAGATTTCTGATGTGAATCCGATAGTTGCGGCGATTGCTGATACAACCACCTTGTATGATGCGGAACAGGCTATTTTAGATAATTTTAATATTATTCCTGAGTCACGACTTCCAATGGAAGTGCAGGTGCCGACTAAACCACAGATTAGATAAGGTCTATTTTAGGCGGCTTCCGCCGCCTTTTTTCTAGATTGTTATAAATACCTATTGTGATTACAAGAAAGCATCAAAGAAAAATATAATAGTTAGAGAAAAGATATGGATTTAAATCCTGAAGAGTTTCTCCTTCGGCTGTTTGATGCTGCCGTGGAGGCTGCTAGCCCGCATCAGGTTTTGGCACGACATTTACCCGACGATAGGTCGGCCAGAACAGTAGTGATTGGTGCCGGTAAGGCTGCGGCATCGATGGCGGCAGCATTGGAGAAAGCTTGGCTGGGAGAGCTTTCTGGCTTAGTGGTTACGCCCTATGGTCATACGGAAACCTGCAGAAAAATAGAAGTGATTGAAGCTGCACATCCCGTGCCTGATGACGCCGGCGAGATTGTGGCCAAACGTATTATGGCATTGGCTGATGGTTTGACTGCTAAAGATCATGTTATCTGTCTTATTTCTGGTGGGGGTTCGGCACTTTTATCACTGCCCGCGCCCGGTATTAATCTAAAAGAGAAACAGGGTATTAATCGCGCACTGCTCAAATCTGGTGCGACCATTATTGAAATTAATTGTGTACGCAAACATCTTTCAGCAGTTAAAGGTGGCCGTCTGGCGTTAGCTTGTAGTCCAGCACAAGTACATACCTATGCCATTTCAGATGTACCTGGTGATGATGCGCAAGTGATTGCGTCGGGGCTTACAGTCGCCGACGACAGCACGTCAGCACAAGCGCTTGATATTGTGCACCAGTATAAAATAGATGTCTCTGATAACGTATTGAAATGGTTGAGCAGCCCTGAGTCTGAAACTTTGAAATCAGATCACCCAGCGTTTGCCAATACAACATTCACCATGATTGCTACACCGCAGCAGTCACTTGATGCAGCAGCAGAGTATGCTCGCAATGCGGCTATCCCCGCTATGATTTTGAGTGATTGTATAGAAGGTGAATCTCGTGAAGTAGCTAAGGTACACGCTGCGATTACGCGACAAGTGGCAAAATATGGACAGCCACTGCAAGCACCTTGTGTCATCTTGTCGGGTGGAGAGACAACGGTTACGGTTAAAGGCAGTGGTCGTGGCGGACGCAATACCGAGTTTTTATTGAGTTTGTTTACTAGCCTTAAAGGACAGGCCAATATCTATGCACTGGCCATAGATACCGACGGAATTGATGGTTCAGAAGACAACGCCGGCGCTATCATTACGCCGAACACCTGGCTGCGTGCTAACCGACTAGGGTTAGTGCCGTCAGAGTTTTTAGAGAATAACGATAGCTATAGTTTTTTTCTCGCTACCGATAGTTTGATAACAACCGGGCCAACGCGAACCAATGTCAATGATTTCCGAGCCATACTGATTTTACCTGATAACCATACGGCATAATAAGACGAACAAAGATAGTGGCCACACTCGGGCCAGCGACCGACGATCCCTTGGTACTCGAGCGCCTAATCATGGCTGGGGTCAATGTGGTCAGGCTTAATTTTTCCCATGGTAAGGCTGAAGACCATATTCAGCGTGTAGGCCTAGTACGTGAGCTGGCCAAAAAACATGGCCGCACAGTGGCGATCCTTGGTGATTTACAGGGCCCTAAAATTCGTATTGCTCAGTTTAAAAATGGGCCAATTGATTTGGCTAGGGGAAACCTCCCCTATGGTTTGTTACTCAGATAAAATTTGTTCAATAAAATTATCGACTTTATCTTTGTTCAATAATGACCATTTTTCAATTTCAACCAGCATTGGTTCCAGTGTTTTTCCTAGTGCTGTAGGGCTGTATTCTGTCTTCGGAGGAACTACAGCATACACATAACGATCTACTAATCCTGCCTTTTCTAGAGCACGCAGGGTTTGTGTTAGCATTTTATTTGAAATATCTGGTATCTCTTTTTTTAGCTCGCCATAGCGATATGTTCGAACTAATAATTTTCCAAGAATACAAATCTTCCATTTTCCACCAATGACTTCTTGGGCTCTTTCAATTGGGCATGTTGAAGTAATTTTTTTCATATTTCTCCAATAGGTTTATTAGGTACTTTTTGGTACGTACTTGTAATTAATAGTTAAACAGATATTATATTTCCCTAAATGCTCATTGAGCTATTTCGTAAAAAAGGTACAGGATGAATCAACTGAAAGCAATTAAAGCCAGATTCAGAGCAACAGTATTAACCTTATTGTACAGGCGTTAATGATGGAATTATTTTTAGGTTTTTTAGCCGGTGCACTAACACTTATCAACCCCTGTGTTTTGCCAGTACTTCCTATCGTACTTGCCTCAGCCCTTCAATCTGGAAGACACGGCCCTTTAGCGATTGCTGCGGGTATGAGCGTATCCTTTGTGATATTCGGCATGCTCGTCGCCACCATAGGTCATAGCATTGGCCTTACTGAAGATGTTTTATCGCAAACCGGTGCCGTATTAATGATCGTCTTCGGTATTGTTCTTTTAGTGCCGCAATTAAACGAGCGATTCGCTACTACGGCTGCCAAGTTTAGTAGCGGAGCTGATACGCAGATGAATAACCTTTCTACATCCACTCTGAAAAGCCAGTTTTTGGGAGGGATGCTTTTAGGAGCTGTATGGTCTCCGTGTATTGGCCCAACATTAGGAGGGGCTATTTCACTTGCCAGCCAAGGCAAAGATTTATTATGGGCGTTCTCCATTATGAGTAGCTTTGCTTTGGGTGTTTCGAGTGTCATTTTAGCTTTAGGATATGGTACTCGCAAAGCTATTGGTATTAGACAGAAACAATTGCATGGTATCGCTGTATTTGCAAAACCTGTCATGGGTATTACTTTTCTGATGGTCGGTACTATGATTTTTTTTGAATTCCACCACATCATTGAAGCTTGGTTGGGTAATGTTCTACCCAACTGGTTTCTAGATCTTTCAACTAACTATTAATATAGGAAACACTATGAACCGTCGTACTTTTATCAGTGTATTAACAGGCTTGGTATTAATGTCAGGCATGTCGTATGCCAATGAAAGCATCGTGTACACACCTGGACTAATTAAAGAGCGTTTATCCGCAGGCGAAACCTTATTTGTTGATTACTCAGCAACATGGTGTAGCACCTGTAAGCGTCAGGAAAAAATATTAAATGTAATTCGAAAAAACAACTCATTTTATGATGAGAAAATGACCTTCGTTAAAATTGACTGGGATACTTATAAAGACCATGAAGTTACAAGCTCTCGGAACATTCCTCGCCGTTCTACTTTATTAGTATTGCGTGGTAATGAAGAGATTGGTCGTATTATTGCTGGCACTGACCCAAAAGAAATTGAATTATTAATGGCTAAAGGGCTATAAAAGAATGTTTGTTGGTAATGGAGAGGCAGACGCATTTACTCACGGTCTGACAATATTGAGATCGGCTTTTGGTGTAACGGGTCGGGATATGATCGATAAAACAGTTCCTTACAATTCTACTCCACCACTGTGGAGTAGAACAAAATGAAACCAAAATCTGGACTTCCCAGAGTTTGCTAGACACCAAATAGCGTTAAAATCTA
>TARA_B110000261_G_scaffold141962_1_pt1 | contig 10307 bp, 10 predicted proteins | sample TARA_B110000261 | Tara Oceans TARA_B110000261 (sample SAMEA4397705) | marine metagenome | biome: Polar Biome; feature: [DCM] deep chlorophyll maximum layer (ENVO:01000326); material: water (ENVO:00002006), including particulate matter (ENVO:01000060) such as... | depth 20 m | reverse complement strand
ACCACGTTCCGCCTCTGCGATTGCCCATACGAGACTGACACTTTCGGTTTTATCGGGCCAGGTTTTTTCCGGTACCAAAACCCGCTTTTCGTGAAGCTGTTTGATTTCGCCACGAACGACATCTTCCACGTCGCGGAAACCGTGGACGGGGGAGGGGACTGCTTGGTTTACATGGCCACGTCGAGTGACCTGGAGGGGAAAACGGGGTTGTACTACAACAACGGCATCGCGCCGGGTGAGGGGAAAACGGGACACCGGTTTGAGGTTTCGTCAGTGTCAACGGAGGCGACGAACGACGCGGAAGCCAAAACGCTGTGGAGGTACAGCGAGCAGTTCGTGGGGCTGGCGTGAGCGGTGTTTACTGGGGGGCGCCTGACGCGTGATCACACGCAGTGATTCTGCAAACGTATTAATATCAAGTCAAGTGTATTACTATTTTCTACTTCAAGTTGTGAACTAAACCTATCCAGTCAGGTACCCGCGACTTTCTGCGAGAGCAGCTTCGAGGCGTACCAGTCGTCCCAGTACGCGCGCGTGGCCAAGGGAACGGGCTCCCCAGGCGCGGGAGCAGACGCCATCGCGCGCGAGACTGAATGATGTCGTTTTGGTGGGTGCCGATTTTGTGATTTTTTGTCGAAATCGCGTTCCCAAAACCGCTTCGAGCCGCGTGCTGATCGACATCGCCTCACACCTCGGCACGCGTGCCATGGCGGGTACCAAGCCAGGGCAGCCAGGGAAGCCAGTGAGGGGCGATGAAGAAGTTGAGCCTTTGAAGATATTGAACTTGGGGGACATGGCACAGATCAAGCGCGTGTTAGACGAGACCGCGGTGGCGGTGCGTGTTTGCAGATTCACATCTAATGTTTTTTCCACCGCACGATCGCCTCGGCAGTTCCGCCGTGCTCAACCCGTTTGACGGGTCACCTCCCACGACGAAGTCACGGCGGATGCAACGGCAACCGCAACCGCGCCTCACGCGTTCCACTGACATCTCGCCAAACCCGCTTCTCACAGACCGTGCTGGACATGGGGTACGACGAAAAACACGTGGTGAGTGACTTGAAAATCGTGCTGGGTTTGTTCGCGGTTGGCCTCGCTTGCGCCGCGCAGTTTTACCCAGCGCCGTACCCCGAGAGCAGGGAGTTTTTATTCACGTGCGTCGTGGGTTACGTGCTTCTGAACTTAGCGTTTCAGTACATCACGACGTACGTGGAGAACGGAGTGGTGCTGTTCACGAAACCGAACCCTGGCGCGAAGGCGGCGATTGTTACAAAAAAAGGCCTCGCGGTGAAACTGGTTTTGAAAAGATTCGACGACGCGGCGACTATTTTCGTGATGCGAAGCGACTGCAGAAAAGAACGCCACGTGGATACCGTGACACAATCAGTAAGGATAGAGGAGTTCATCTTCGACGACGGGGTGGTGGCGGAGGGCAAGTTCCGGGAAGTCGTGCAAGCGCTGGTGACGAGGTTCGAAAAGAACGAGGCCGGCGACGCGAAGAATAAATGATGTAATGGTCACTTACTTTTGTGGTGTCGTCCCCAAAACCAAGCGCCAATTTTTTCAGCACGTCACATCCTCTCGCGCAGGTATCGGGTGCGATGGCGATGGCCACGCTCGCGCGTGTCGCGCTTCGCGCGCCCGCCGTGCGACGCGTTCCGGCGACTTCCTCCCCGGCCGTTGTGTGTGTACCGCGGGTCTTAGGCAGACACACGCGGCTTCGCAGTCACGCGGCGTGTTCGAAAACGTCGCGGTGCGCGGCGGCGCCCTCGCCCGCATCGCACCGCGACCTCCCTGTCGTGTCCGCCTCGGTGCACACGGAGTTCGGGTTCGGGTTCGGGTTCGAAGTACCACACACCGTGGCGAAACGTGAGGGAGACACGCGGAGCCCCGCGGTTGCGTTTGCCTCGCTCTCCATGGCGGTCGTAGCGAACGCGGCGTACGCCACCGCGTCAATCGCCATGGAAGGGTACCAAGGCATCGGCGTGCCGGATGACGAAGCCACGCCGTTGCAAAACGCGTTCGGGTTCGTGTTCACGGTTTTCTGCGGGTGGTATTTCCTGCGCGTGGTGAAGAAACGCGGGAATCGGGCGAAGGAGTTCCGAGTGGCGAACACGTTGCCCAAGGCGGAGAGGGAGCTGAGGGACGCGGAGCAGCTGAGGAAAACGAAAAAGCTGACGCCGGCGCAGGCGTTTACCGGTGGGGCCACCGGGCTCGCCATCGCGTTCGTGCTGTGGGGGTTCACCCAAACCGTGGTGGGTTCTTTCGATGGGAAACCAGTCCCGGAGTCATACCAAGCCAGGCAAATCACAATCACGGTGCGAACAATAATCACCGGGCTTTGCTACCTCGCCACGTTCGTGTACGCCGCGAACGGCACGGGGTTAGTGGCGCTCGCGGCGCAAAAGTGGCTGGTACGTATTTCCCATTTACCACATTCCGCCGACTGAATGCCCATACGAGACTGACACTTTCTTTTTTATCTCTAGGATCAGCTCACCGGCGTTGACGTCATCGACGCGCAAACCGCGGTTTGGGAACTCGAGAAGACGGAAAAGCGGGAGGAAGAGGAAGGCCGGAAAAAGTACGACGACCGGCCGCCGCCGCAGCCGCCAGGGGGAAGGGGGTACGACGACAGCGGAGGGGGAGGGTACTGATTGGTGTGAATTAAACCGGGACCTGGTCGTGTGGTATCCCGCGCGTGTAAAGTTAAAAACATATTGCAGTCCTGTCGTCATTCTTGCAGATTTGGACGAGTCGACCATACCTGTTACGTCGTAGGGTTCGAGATCCGGGATTTGGGCCGGGCCACGCACGAAGCCGCGCAGAAGTCCGGGACGTCGATCGCGGCGGAGCGCACCCTTCCCCGAGGGACGCGAAGCAGAGGGCTTTGAATTTTCAAACCGCGAGCCTTTGAAACGTCCCCTTTCGAAATCGTGAGTTGATACGTCGTCTGCCTTCAACCAAATCTCCAATCGCCCATCTGTTTTCGGATCCCCGGGGATCGTGGCCGTTTCGTGACATCACGACGCGTTAAAAGTCAACTGAAACAAACCGGGGCCGCGCGCGTTCCCGAGGTTCACCCGCGGCTGGCTTGATCCGCACTCACAGGCGCACGCCGCACGCGCGAACTCCGTGAATTCGCGTTAGGGCACGGCCCGAGCGTTTCGGGTAAGAGTACAAATCGAACGCGTGACTCGTAGGCGGGGACCACCGCGTTTGTCGTCCCGGCTTTGAATCACATTCGTCCCGGCGACACATTTGTTGTTTCGGAAGAAAGACCACGCGGGAGTCGCGCGTTACCATGAACGACTACAACGCAACAGCCGCTTTGGCTCAGCGTCACGCGCATTTCAGCGTAAGTACACTCACGGCGCGCTCGTGAACCCCCGGCGCCGCGTTCGTACCGCACGTGATGCTCCTGCGGCGTCGTCGCACGCACGCGCGCATTTCGCGATTCTCGTCCCCCTCCCGAGTCAGGTCAACGCTCCTCGTGACCCGAATCGCACACGTGCTGACCTGACCCACCCGCCTTTGTTCACAGAAAAACGTGGACCAGGAGAACATGGCGGACGCGCACGTGAACTTCAGCCAGCCTGACCCGGACGTGGCGCCGCACGAGCGCCGGCCTATTTTGCAAGCCGCGGGCGGCCCGGGTGGGACGGGGTCTTCGAAACACGCCTCGAAATACGCGATGGCGGGTATGGAGGAGACTTCGTTTGACGTCGACAGCCGGGATAAAGGTCCCCAGCGCTCCAGCGCGGCCGCCCCGGCTGGTTTCGGGCACCCCAGGGGGCTGGCGGAGGACCCGGTAAGACCTGGGTGTTACTCTAACTTCGGAAAGGGGGGCGTGCGTCATTACCGCAAGCGCGGGGCGGGGGCGCACGGTGGCCCGGTTGATAACCAGCTGCAAACCACGAGCGGCGGTTTGGCACCGACCGCGGGGCCGATTCGGTACGGCCACCAGACCACGGGGTTGGGTTCGATTTCGCCTGAAGGTATTACACGCCGAAGAGCACCTTACCTGAACCAACGGAAGGAGAATTTCGTCGGCCTGCGGTTCGTCGGCACCGACGACAGCAGCAGGGACGGGGGTCACGCGGACGGTAAGTACGCGCCGGGCCACAAACACACCACCCCGGCGGACGCGCCGTGGGCGAACCACTTCGACGACGCCAAGTACTCGTGGACCAACCACAACGACGTGTTTGGGCCTGGTGGTGAGCGGCGGCACGTCGCACTGATTCCCGGTGAGCTCACGGCAATCACGGGCAGCAAGGACCCGATGGACACCTCGCACCTTTTCCGGAACCCCGAGTCACCGGACGGCGAGTCAACGCGCGGGAAGTTCCACACGGAGAAGCAACACAAAGCCCTCGGCGAGTATTCAAACCAACTGTCGCCCAGGGACCGATCCAAACCGCCCGCCTGGGGGTGGAACCCGAAACTGGGCAGGAATGAAGAGATTGAACAAATCCCGGACGTCATAGGGACGCACCAGAACCACACCGCGGGAAAGCTTCACAGGAAGAAACACACCGTGCCTGACTTTGACGAGCGCGAGTTTCGCGGGGCGTCGAGGTATGGAACTGGAACTTTCACACCCACCACGCTCCGCCTTCGCGATTGCCCATACTCGTCCTTGCGAAGGGACGGTTATTACCCTGACTGTTCGGCTCGATTACTCTGACTGTTTATTCATACCAATCCCGGATATACACATCACGACCGACTGACACTTTCTTTTCATCTCGCAGTCACACGTTGCAGCACGAACGCATCACGAAGCGCGCGATTGAGCCGGATTGGAAAGTGCGCAACACGTTTGAAACCGTTGGGTTGACGCCTCAGATTTTGGACCCACACATGGACATGCACCGCAACGAAGACAACCGGTTACGCATGGAAGAGGAAAGGCGAGAGCGGCACCGAACACAGTACGCTGTTCCGCACCAGCACCTGGTGCCGCACGCCGGCGCGATGCCGGCGCCGCCCGTGCACCAGGTGAACCGCCGGCGGACGTACGAAGGCGAGCGCAACGTACATCACCAGGACTCGTTCGCCACGGTTGGTTTGACCCCGGTGATGATGGGGGTTCCTCTTGCCGCGCAAGCAGGGGCCCCACGCGCGGACCGGGCCGGGCCCCCAGTCAACCGAAGCGCGGGCGCGCCGTCCGAGATGGTCCAGGAACGAAGGATGGGCAAGCGCGTCACGCAGTACGGCATCGACCAACGTACGTGCAGGGGCTTTCCCAAATCCCGACACGCCGTTTACCGACCCTCTTCGAATGCACTACTCGTGATGTACGGACGCATTGCCAGTACTGCCGTAACGTTTACTGGCGTACTAGCAACTGCGTAGTACGTCACAAACGCACTGTTTCGCCCGATTACGGCCCGACTGCTTGCGCATACCCATCACGAAACACACCGGTACTCAAACCCTGACACCTTTTCGGTTCCAATCGCAGGATCGCACAACACGTTCGACACCGTGGGGAGCGCCATGACGTTCATGAATGGTTACGGGGAACCCATGGGTGAACCCGTGAAAGACCCGCGAACCAGGCAGTCACGGAACTTTCCGTTCTAGGGTTCTTTGGAGGGGTAGGGGGGGGGGTATGTATTCAAGGCCTTGGGAAGGGGGCGGCCGACTGACGAGGACGTACGTCTGTCTCGGTTCATTTAATAATTGTAACGCTTTTTTCAGCGAATCCGCGTCGAGTTCGTTCGTTCTCGTCGCGCGTCGCATCAACCGAAATCTCCCCACCAGAATCAACCGCCGCTTTCCCGCGGACCCAAGCCTTCTTGGCTTATTCCTGTTCCACCTGCCACACGTACCGCGCGCGTCGCGACGACAGGAAACACTCCGCGTTACCGCACACGCATCGAGAGGTTTGCGCGAGATTCTGTCGGATCCTTGAGTGTTCCCATCTCACGGCCCCCTCCGACGCGTCCGTTGTCGAATCCAAACGCGGCGATCGACGCAAATGGCGGGCGGTCCGATCTCGAGTTTGCCAAAGCACGTCCTCGCCGGTTTGGCGAAGTCGCTGGCGGTTTACTCCGGGATGCCCGAGGAGATCGCGTGGGGCCACATCAAGGCCCGCGGGGGTATCCCCCCCCCCTGGACGGCAAAGGCGCGAAGATGCGAGGTGCGTTGCTTAAGGTCTTGGCGGAGGAGGTTCTTGATGAAAATGGCAACGGCGATGGCGGAAAAAGCGCTTTACGCGACGACGGTACCGGGTTCGAACCGGAACTCTCAAAGCCTTCTAAGAAACCCGTGAAACGCAAGAACTCCACGAAAAAAGACGAACCGGAAGCGAAACCCAGCTCGTCCACGGAAACGCAGCTCACGCGCGCGGTGGGGGTGAAGGACGGAAACGACGGGAGCGACTCGGACTCGGACGAAGTCGCGAGCAAACCCAAACCGGCGCCGCCGGCGAGGGATGAAACGGGCGAGGAAGAATCAGACGAGGAATCTGAATCAGACGACGGCGACCATGACGATGACTCCGAGAACTCTGACGACGCGCCAGAAGAAGAAGAAGAGCACGGTGCGTTTTGGTTCGGCAAGGCCGCCACGGAGGCGCCGCCGCCCCCTGGTGCGAACCCGTTCGCCGCGGCGGACGCGGACAATGATCTGCAAAAGGAAGCCGCCGATCAAATCGCCGAGGCGAAGAAAATCGTCGCCGAGCGACGCGCACTCGCGTCCGCCGCCGCTGCCGCGCTCGCATCTGAAGTGCGCAACATAGAAATCAGGCCGGGAAATGTGGGAAACACGGCCACGGCATCGCACCCGCACCGCGCCGTGGCGTTCACGAAGGAAGCCGTGGACATCGCCGGCGCCGCGGAGGAGAGGGAAATCTCGCGCCGCTCAACCGGCCTGGGCGGCGCTTCCGCTTCCGTCGGCGAGGAGAAACCCACCACCAACACCGGGGCAAGCAGTGAGTGCGCACCTTCCGAACTTGACGGCGACGAAAGAGACAAGCGTGACGACTGCGTGTCCGTAGCGGGGAGCGACTTCCCGGGCAGCGACGCGGGAACGAGCGCGGCGGGCGGGAGCGTGGCCGGCAGCGTCGCGGCGACGCACGGCTCGGAGGAACCGCCGCGGGTGGATGACTTGGTTTCTGTTCTCGGCGACTACGACGACACCGCGTCAATCGCGACCTCGCGAGGAGCTTTGCTTGAGGAAGACGAGGATGCTGAGACCTTATCAGACAGCGATGGGAGCGGGGTTGTTTCGCATGGCGATTCGCACGGCGAAAGCGGGTCGGAAGATGACGACGACGATGACGATGCCGAATCGGAATCCGACTCGGACGACGACAAGGAAAACGACCCCGAACCGCGCGCCGCGCGGCGAACCGTTTTGCGCGCGCGACGGCCGCCGCGTAACGCCCCGGGACCGGCCGTTTCCGTGGGGGAAACAACGCCCGTCGTCGTCGCGGTCGCCGTCGCGGAGGAGGAGACAAGAACTTCAGACCAGGAGAAGGAGTGAGTGTTGTAGTGAAAGATGCGCTTTTGCCAAATTGCCAAAAACTGCAAAATGCAGCGAGGGATTATTATTTTGGCTCTCAAAAAGCGCGACGTCATCGCATTGCAACCAGTTTCGCGCGCACCGGAAACGCACGATAGCCGCCTCCGTCCGCGCCGCACTCGCGTTCGCGTTTCCCTTTGGGTTGGCGCGTCACCCACGAAGAGGCGTTAATCCGGTCGTGCGCGTCACTCGTTGCGCGACTCGATTCGCGACCGAAACCACGGCAACTGCAGGTGACGACCCGAAACCCGCGTCTGCGATGTCGACACGCTCGCTGCTGTGGTTCCGCAAAGGCCTGCGCGTGCACGACAACCCCGCGCTTTTGCGTGCGTGCGACGGCGCGACAAGCGTGATGCCGGTGTTCGTGCTGGACCCGTGGTTCATGTCCCCAGCGCGCGTGGGGGGGAACCGGGTTCGGTTCCTGTTGGAGAGTTTACGGGACTTGGACGCGAGTTTACAGCAAAGAGGCTCGCGACTCCTGGTGGTGCACGGCGACCCCACCAAGGTGATTCCCGTCGCGCTGCAGAAGTGGCAGTGTACTCGCCTGTGCTTCGAACTGGACACCGAGCCTTACGCGCTAATTCGGGATGCGGAGGTCCGCGAGCGGGCAAACGCAAATCACGTCAACGTACACGCACCGAGCTCGCACACGTTGTACGACATGGATTGTTTGTTAGCCAAGTGTCCGAACTCCTCGCCGCCCACGAACTACGCCACGTTTTTGAAACTCGCCGCGTCTCTCGGGAGCCCTGCGAAACCCGTCCCCGCCCCGGCATCGATTCCGGGGACGATCGACGGGGACATCGCCGAGCTGGTCGCCCTGCTAGGGGACGTTTGTACCGGTCACGGCGTACCGACTTTAGAGGAGCTGGGGTACGAACCGATTGCGGAAAACGAGGGGTTCCCCGCGCGCGGCGGCGAAACCGAGGGACTGCGACGTCTTCGGGAGACGCTTTCGGAACGTACGTACGTCGCCGAGTTCAAGAAACCAAGCACGAACCCCACGACCTTGTGGCGACCGCTGACGGAAGCTTTCAGAGGGTCAAAAATCGAACCGAAGCCGCCGGCGAATCCGTTTGAAGCGGCGAAGCGCAAAGGCGCTGACGGAAAGACCAACTCCAAAACAACAAAAGACACCCTGATGGCCCCAGCCACCACCGCGTTGAGTCCTTACATGAAGTTCGGGTGCGTCAGCGCGAGGACGTTTTACCACGAGCTGCACGACCTGTTGCGCGAGTTAAAAGGCGCGCATTCGAAACCGCCCGAGTCTCTGGAAGGCCAACTCCTTTGGCGCGAGTTCTACTACCTCTGCGCGTTCGGGACGCCCAACTTTTACAAGATGGAGGGGAACCGGATATGCCGCCAGATCAACTGGACATGGGATCAAGAAAGGCTGGAGGCGTGGGAAAACGGCAAAACAGGCTTCCCCTGGATCGACGCGTGTATGAAACAACTCAAGAAAGAAGGGTGGATGCACCACCTTTCGCGACACGCCGTGGCGTGTTTCTTGACGCGCGGGGATCTGTTCGTGCACTGGGAAGCGGGCGCCGCGGTTTTCGACCGCGAGTTAGTGGACGCGGATTACGCCCTGAACAACGGCAACTGGATGTGGCTCTCCTGTTCCTGTTTTTTTTACCAGTACTTCCGCGTGTACGGCCCGGTGAGTTTCGGAAAGAAGTGGGACAAAAACGGCGACTTCATACGGAAATACCTCCCCGTGCTGAAGGTACGGATTGGGCGTTTCCCAAATCACAAGTAGACTGTTTGCCCATACAGTTACACCCAAACTCAAGACTCAAGACTGACACTTTCTTTTCTTCGTCGTAAGGACATGCCCGCCAAGTTCATTTACGAACCCTGGCTCGCCCCTATTGAGGTTCAAAAAAAGGCCAACTGCGTGGTGGGGGTGGATTACCCGCCGCCAATGGTGGACCACGCCACCGCGTCCAAGGAGTGCATCGAAAAACTCGCCGCCGCGTACAAGGCGCACAAGGAAGGCACGGGAGAGACGGTCAAAGCGGAGAGCAAGAAACGGAAAGACGCACCAAAGTGAATTTCGTTGTGAAGATTATTTTTCAACCCGAAACGCTTTTCTCGGAAGCCTCGACGCACAACGACGCGCACGCGCCACCCTCCGTAATGTCTTCCGACGCGACGCATACCGCCGTGACTGACACGAGCGGTGATATCGCGACCGCAACTACTCCCGCGAGCCTTGTCTCCCCGCAAACAGCCATCCCCCGCCTCCCCGACCACCTCGTCGTCGCGCACATTCTGATATCTGAGTATTTCGGGGACGATCCCGCAGACCTCGCACGGCTCCGACCGGTGAGCCGTGGGATACGCGCCGCGGTGTCAGCGACGGGGCTGCGGTTCGCGGAGCTTGGCGAAATTAGTGCCGTGTACATCGGATGTTTAAGCGCTTTGGAGCGCCGGCAACGGCAAGGTCGCCTGTCGCGTCAAAAATACCTTTGTGAGGGAGCGGCGAGGAGTGGACATCTCGAGGTGCTGCAGTGGTTGCGCGCGAACGGCTGCCCGTGGGACGGGTGGACATGCAAGTACGCGGCGGAGGGCGGGCATCTCGAGGTGCTTCAGTGGGCGCGCAAACAAGGCTGCGCGTGGGACGGAAACACGTGCGCGCACGCGGCGTTGAAAGGACACCTCGAGGTGCTGCAGTGGTTGCGTGCGAACGGCTGCCCGTGGGGCATGGGTACGTGCAAAGGTGCGGCGGAGGGCGGGCATCTCGAGGTGCTTCAGTGGGCGCGCGCGAA
>TARA_B110000261_G_scaffold164647_1_pt1 | contig 10314 bp, 12 predicted proteins | sample TARA_B110000261 | Tara Oceans TARA_B110000261 (sample SAMEA4397705) | marine metagenome | biome: Polar Biome; feature: [DCM] deep chlorophyll maximum layer (ENVO:01000326); material: water (ENVO:00002006), including particulate matter (ENVO:01000060) such as... | depth 20 m | reverse complement strand
TCAAGTGCTTGCTTTCTGAGACCATGTCGGACCACTGGGCCCCCCTCGCAGACTGGGCTCTGCTCTACTGCGATGAGCCCACAGACCAACAAAGCTTTGAGACAGCGCGCAGACTCCGGCTTCAGAGCCGCTCACAGGAAACAGGCCGCACGCTTCCAGACGCAGAAGCAGACAGTGGCTTGGACGTCAGCAGCGATGACGGTGATGGTGAAGAGGAGGACGTGCCCACAGTCATTGCTAATCCCACACCCTGCCGTCACGCTCCGCCTCCAGAGGCATGATGTACAGCTTTGCAGCGTCCATTTTTTTTTGCGCCAGAGACGCTGGGTAGTCAAGGTCGTACATGATGGCCGCCATGAGCTCTGTTGGCCGGGGCCCCATGAGCTCTGTCTTGAGCGCCACATGGCGCGCGCATGCAAGCTTGTGGTCTCTTGCCTCGGTTGCGTCACGGTTGTTGTGGGTGTACACGTGGCCGCTCATGGGGAAACTGTACCTTAGACTGTGCTGAGAAATTGTTTTTTCTCACTCACTTAGTATGCTATAATGTTTAGTAGCAGCCCCACGCGCACCCCCCGCGGCGCCCCAGATGCTAATCCTACACCGGGCGGACCATTCGACGCCACGCGCCGCCAACTTGACAAGCTCACGGACGAACTCCCACTCGTGCTGTGGGCCCACGTGAGCTCGATCCTAGAAAGGCTACAGCACGAGACACTCGAGCTGTCCCGAAAAGAGTTCATTGCTGGTGTGAAGCATGGGAGGTGGGGCGTCGACGAGGCGGCTGCGAGCGCCGCTCAGGAAGTGCGTGTGCTCAATGAGCGCCTATACCTACTCGAGGTTCGTGCGTCGCAGCTCGAGTACAAGCTAAGTAGGGCTGCATGTGGCGCACCCGTGGATCCCCCGCCGCCGGCAATCTGAGCGCCTCGTGCTTACAAACACACGCGATTGCCCGAAGAGTGCGCCTGGCGTGGGGCACTCGGCGTCGGTGCCCCCCGACAACTGACCACCGCCACACCCTGTCAAACTTGTCGTAGTAGGAGCGCGCGTAATGCTTCATGTGTATAATATTCTCAGTCTCAGTCAATAAATACGCCTCAACGAGCGACAATACAAGTGCGCGGTCCATACTGATATACCACCGGAAAAACTGCTAGAGGCCCCCTGAATATGCCCACCAACTCACAGCGCCGCCGAGTACATCAATCCATAACATGCGCGCGTCGCCAGTGAAAGCGTACGCGAGCCACAGGCTGCCATGCATCGCTCGCTTGTCTGCCCACCACGCAGGCCCGCCAAAAAACCCCACACTGCCACTCTCCATGCCAGCAAGCCAGCGAGAGCCTATCGCCGCTGCGAAGGCGCGCAACCACTGCTGGTCACCACGCGACGCAAGGTAGCTCCTGACTGGGATACACACACCCCAAAACAACACTGCGCGGTCCCTGGGTGTCATGGTATCCCTGCGTCAGAAAACCATCAGGCGTACTCTCCGTACATACCAGTGGTCGCTTCGTAGCCATAGTTCTGCGGCGGCAGGAGGTGCGCCGTCGCCTTGGAGACCACGCCCGTCTCACCAGGCGCCGGCGGGCTTGGCCAGTTGATGCTGCCGTCCTTGCCCGTCACGTAAGCGCCCGTCTCGTACATCTGCATGAGCAACTTGTCGTATTTATAGCATCTCTGCTCATATGTGGGGTCCCTGAGCATCGCAGCTGACAAGGCCTTGAACTTCACCTCGCGGATCCGATCCCATGAGTCCTGCTGTACGGCCAAGCTCTTGTCAGGCCTCTCAATCTTTGGGCGTGTGAAGAAGAGCCCTTCATGCGACGCCGAAAAGCCCAGGAGCTCCATGTGCTTCTCAAGGAGCATTCTGTGATGCGTTGGCATACTGTGCTGCCTGGCCATGCCGCTGCGCAGCTTGAGGGTGGTTGACCCAAAGGCGTCTTTGCCGTGTTCTTCAAAGAGCCAGCAGGGCCAGTCGTCGGCGTCCCCGAACCCAGTAAAGGTCACGAACCCCAAACCATGCACCCATGGACCCCACACTCCGTTTTTCCGGGCTTCGATCATTGCGCCGTACTCGCAGGGCTTCGCGTCCCAGGTCCATTGCCTCGAGATGATTGGCGCCATGCGACAAGCTTTGGGGGGATGGTTTGGTGCATGCGTGCAGGGAGGTTTCCTAAGTTTAATCAAACGACTCTTCATTAACGGAGATTAAAAATAAACTCCTGAGACCGTGGAGAGGTACAGGGTACACAACCTAAGATCTGCCCACCCCAAAGCTCCCCAAAGCCATGCGCAAGCGCTGCCGCGAGTTCAAGGTCCTGCCACTGCGCGGGCCCAGAGCATGCCGCGGGCTGGATCTGCGAGAGACGCAGGTAGCAGGCACCGAGAACCGCGAGATTCCAGGTGAGTGCGCGCCTCTTGCCACTCTCAAACGAAGATTGCTCATGCCGCCTCAGCAGCAGCGGCGACATGAAAGTGCCTTGACCCTGAGTCGTGTGCGAAACCCAACATAAGGATCGCGACCAGAGTGGGAGGAATACATTCACCGATGCATTGCCTAGCAATTCCGCACCCCCCGTCCTGACATGTCGGACACTTTTGGCCGCACAGACATGATCACCACCTCACTGGCGTATGCCAAGGCAGAGCCAGCCACCGAACCAAACGGCCGCGATTTCGGAGAGATGATGCTGGCCGCCGAGCGCATAGTGAGCTGGGAACACCGCGTGAAGAAGGTCCTGACGAACGCGAAGTGGCTTTTCATGCCAAACGGAACCCGCATGGGGCTGTACTCACCCTACCTATTCGGCGTGAATCCGGAGATCTTCTTCTTCGACATCAGTGGCAACGACCCCGTGGTGGTTGACGGCGACTTCTACAGAGTGACCCACTCGGCCGAGGAGCGCGTCATCGAGGTGACCAAGGAGACCCTGCACAAGTACCAGCTCATCGCTGAGGCGATTACCGACGCATACAAGCTCTCGGAGCACTACCTACAGTGCCGGACCCAGCTCATGCCCCTCGTGCATCTCGGCTCCTGCCCCGCCTTCGCCGCAATGGTCCCCGCAATGCCAAGCGCGCTGTGATTATGCAATGCCTGCGCGCGCAGTGAGAGCTTCCATTTGCGACGGCACTGCATTCTTGCGCACGTACGCTGCGAGCACGTTCGCCCAGTTGTCCGCGGGGTAGAGCTTGACATCCACATATGGGTTCTCGTTGTCGGTGTAAAAACACGTCCCATCCCCCGCATCTAGGAAAAACTTCTCACCCCAATTGAACGGCCCGTTAATTCCCTTGAACATGAGTTCCAAAATCGCATTCATCTTGAAGTAGTCGAGCTGTACATACCCCCAGTGGTTCAGTGTAAGCAGTATGTGGAAGTGGGGGTGCTTCATTTTAGGCCCAATTTCAACGCCCCCGTCCACCGTCACCCGGTCGATGTGCGTCTCGTAGGTATCGTACTGGTAAGACGTTTCCCCCGCCTCGCCGTAAAAATCCTTCATAGCGTCTTCCTTGCGCGTCTTAGTGATGAGCTCCCACTTGGAGCTACTCACTGCATCACGCTGCTGCGCACCGACGCTGAACTTCCCGATTTGGTAGCCAAATACAAGGATACGAGAGAGCAAATTATCGTTGCCGAAGAGCTCATGACACGCCTCGTTCATCGTCTCCAGGATTTTACGCGCGACACGCTCATCCGTTGTGGGTCGGTGTAGCGAGTAAGTGATGAAAAGCCGTGACTGGCGCATTGTGCGTACCTGGCGCAAAAAATCCTTGTTGCCAGTCCCCTTACGGATAGCATACGCGTCCCCCGCCCACTGACCAGCACTACCACTGAGATAAATTTCGACTTGCCGCTTAGACGCCTTCTTGTGCAGCGGTATCATTTGAACAGTCATCAGCACATTCTCGTAGGTACGATCCGCAAGTGCGGCCAAGCGCTGCAATGTCACCTTACCGAGGTCGCCCCGCACGAGTGGTATGCCATCAACCGTCAGATCATTCTTTTTTTTTACGAGCCTGCTATTCCTGTACTCAAGGCGCTTTACATCGCTGTCGAATTGCACCGTGGGGTCGACCTTATTTACGCGAAACTTGTTCTCGTACTCGTGCAGCGCATGGCGCATAATGTCACGGAAGGTCGGTGCCTCTAGTGCGATTTTCAGGATTGTGCCAGACGGTCCGCCACCCGCCAACAGCCTGCGAATAACAGCGAGTGTCACTTCCACCTCAGCTTCCGGCGCGGTGGTGCTCTCTATACTCACTATGTTCTGGGTGTGGATTTGTGCAGTTCGATGGATGTGAGAGACGTTCGGTGCGGCGGTCAGCGTGTTCTGAAATAGCTCTAGCATTCCTGCGACTACAATCTCCTTCTGTTTCTCGATCTCATGTAACTGCGGTTTTGTGAATCGCGCTTGCGCCAATGTGCTTGCGCCACGATACGCTAGGATCAAGCTCATGTCGATCATCTCTCCAAATTTTTGGTGCATGTAAGTTTGCATAGAGAGCCACTGCGACGACTGTTTATTTTTTGAATGTGTGCCTTTGTTGCTGCGCTCGAAAGCGCCACCCAGAGCGACGTTAGGATCCACACGCGTTCGTAATCGAACCACGAGCTGCGCCTTGTCGAGCACGGTACAGCAATCGGCACAGAGGTTCCCATACTTATGTGAGCGCTGTAGCTTGTAGTCAACTACCATAAATGGTACACGTGCATTTAACTTGACGCGTCCTTGCGGAATTGTGTCGGTTGGTCCGTTGTAAGCATGATTCACATACTGCCTAAAACGTGGCTCATTTTTGAAGTGCGCAATTCGTTTTGGTTTGTTTCCGTATTCACTTGGATGAAGATTTTCTGTCGTAAATTTTTTGCTTGGCCACTGCATTACGTTGCCCTGTTGCACACCCACAGGCGCGTAGCTTGTCGCGGCGTGTGCTGTCTCCGCAGCTTTGCGCTGTTCCTTAGTTTCCCCCGGACGAAGTGCAGTGCCACTCCTACCAGCCAGTGTACGGGCTTTGGTGTGCGTGAATGCAGCCGGCCATAATTCAGGGTCGTGGAATGGCCGTCGCGCGCTGCAGTCTGAGTCTTTTTTGGCTGACCACATGAGCTGCGGCCAATGCTTAGTTCCATCCGGAGTGCTGTTGTCCGCGGCGAACTTCTCAGGGAATTCATGAAAGCGCCTCGAGCAGCGTCGGCAGCCGTCGGAGTACGTCTCCCCCTGACGAAATAATGCATGCTGTACGCGCATCGGTAGGTGTTCGTAGTGCCACGGTGTCGTGACCCACTCCTTGACAGTCATAGTAGATTCGATCAAACCTAGTAGTGTCCGCACTGTAGAAGCTTCGCTCAGCGCATGCTCCAGCTCATCGACACGATGGAGGGAACTCTTATCACAGTACTTATTAAGGAATGTCAGTAGTTTTGGATGCATGCCAAGTTTGACTCCCGTTACCTTTTGCCAGACCTTTGGGAGTGTAAAGACTGGCCCCCATATTTGCGTGTAATTTTTTGTAGGTTTACCCATGATGACAGACAAATTGTTTTTGGGTCTGAAGACGCCTTCGCGCATAAACTTGCGCTTCATCTCGACAGTGAGCTTATCACCATAGCCACTGATACCCGTATCACCCACGTAGATGCACATGATCTTCGCTAAATTCAACTGATTAGCAGTTACAACCGAATTCCATACGTCTTCCCTCACATCCCCCCACACTGGCTTGAGCACTAGCTTCTTGGGCTCCAGATACCCACCCACGTAGAGATTGCCTGTGTGTCCATGCTTATCCTTGTGTGTTGCAACCTCGGCCGCGGTCATCGGCAACGCCTCGATGTTGAACCGGGCGGGGTTGTAAATCTCATCGTGTCTCCATGGTTGTCGGAACTCGGAGTTGAATCGATGCTGCACTTCCTTTATTGTGGGGGGGGGCTTCAGCGTCGCAGTCTTCTCTTGATCCTGCTTCGCGTCGTCGTGATTTGTGGTATCTGATTGCGCCATACCCGCCGATTCGACCTCATACTCCGGCAGCTCTTTTTGCAGCGCTGCGTCCTCGTCGTTGACGACTTCGTAGTCTTCTGGTAGGTCTACATCTCGGTCGTCGTCCCGCCCCTCGATTGCAGCAGAGTCAGCGGCGGCGGGGGCGTCTGCATCTGGGTCTTCAGCATCTGAGTCAGCGTCAGCCCCTTCGCTTGCATCAGCGTCGTCTAAAACATCGCCCCCCCCTTCAGCGGCAGCGGTAGAGGCGGTGGTGGGAATGGGAATGAGATGCGACACCTTACGCGCCGGCGACAGGTAGAACATGCGAGCAGCATTTTCATCCTTTGGCTCTTTGATGTCCAGTAAATAGGACGCCATGCTCACCCCCTGAGCGGGAGCCGCTAGATCTTTTCGATTATTCTCGTGCTTGAGCACCGGGAGATGCATCCATCCAATCTGTGCCGAAGCCGGATCCGAGGACTCATCCGAGATTGTTTCCTTTTCACCTACGCTGTGTGGGTAGAGGAGGTGCGCACACGAGATGTTGAATCCAAACATCATGGCGTCCTCCGTGCTGCTGTCCAAGTGCACCAGGTCACCGAGCGCGGCATGTAGATTAGCTGCTGTCTTACGCGCGTGGGTAATATTACCAGAGTTAGTTCGACTTTCGCTAGTCACCTTCCCCGCCTTGTTTGTCCTGACAGTTATTAGCTCAGCACCGTTTTTGCGGAACCAGCTCGGTTGTGTATCAATAAATTCATGCCCCCACCAAGGCGCAATGATTGAATTAGACGTATCCGTTACGTCATTTCCTTTCCCGCCCCTCCAGCCAGTAAGGAACTTAAGTGGTGAGATGCCAAGCTTGCTTGAACTGACTGCGAGCTTGTCCATTTGGCCCAATACTGGCAATCTAAAGCAGTGGAAGTTTTTTCCTTGAAGTGGCTTGACATCGGGGTAAGTTCCACCTAAGTGAGTATGCGGACCATACTGCACTCGAACAGCATCTAAGTCGACTTGATTCTTCTTGTTATTTGGCTCGTGTACATATAGCGCACCTTGAGCCGCCACGTAGATGTATTGAGGGTTAGGTTTCCGCATGCGTATCTTGTAAGTCTTACCACGCACCGTATGCTCCTTGACCCACTCGCACTTATCGGAGTCCTTGTAGTAGTAAAGGCCGTAAATCGCGGCGATATTGTTTGCATTCGCCATACAAGATGCTGCAGGTGAACCAGATTCCTGACACACTGCACCTTGATTATCCATGCCTGCAAATCCCTTTGAGAACAGCTGTTGATGCGTCGAGTTCTTCCCCATATCTTTCACATCGTCAGCGGTTGCAGTATTTCCAGTAGGATCCTTCCCAGTACGTAGATTGAATTTTTTGAGCCAGTCCATTCGAGAGTAGACTGCAAACGACGGGTTCGTCTCCCAGGTGCGTAACGGAAACCCAGATAAATTGTTGTTTGAGCGCGTACCGTTCACCAACCCCGTTACTTTTGTTTGGCCCCGCACCGAATTCCCAGCATGCACCCAAGCGGTTTTGATATCAAAATTCTCATCTTCTGGCTTATTTGTTACCCCTTCCTTGAATATCGAGCCGTAGTCGTCTTGCAGGGAATAGTAATGATTTTTCGCTTTCCCCCCCTTTACGTCAAACCTCTGAACATCCCCAATAGTATTCTGGCCTGCTCCAAGGAGTAGTGCCATCAGCTGTTGGAATGCAATTGGGTCGTCATAGCAAGTCATGTGCGCCCAGAGCTCGAACGAAGGAATTTGTTTCGGCCACTCAATTTTTTTCCAGTCTTTGGGGTGATGATTTTTATGTTTTCCATGCACCTGTCCATACGGGACCCACCCTATACCAACCACAGCTGGCGCCTTAGGCATGCTACTCTCTGCTCCTAAGTCAGAAATAGGCTATTTTCGCACCATTTACTAGGATGGGTAATCGAGAGAGCGTCCGAGCTTATTACCTACGATCTCGCTCGAAGATTATAGCGCGCAAGACAGTGCATCGGACGCTCTCGACCGGCGTACTGCCAAGCATAGACACGTGTATTAAACATAACATACCAGTGACGCTACTCTCACTAGCGTTTAATGTCTGGTGCTTACAAACACACTACCCTCATCTCATTCAGACGCGCGCCGAACGCATGTGTGCTCTGGTCGCATCCTCTCTTACTAAAGCACTCGCGCCACCCGCCGCGCTCTAATGGCGAAACAGCTCGGAAAGGCGCTCAGCGTCGCGAAGCAGGACAGCGGTGTTCTCCCCAGCCGCGCCCGACACAAGGCGCTCACCGAGGATTTTTTTTGTCAACGCCTCCGAGGCATTGAGTTTCCATTGCAGCTCGGCGATCTCGATCTTGCACTTGCCGACCTGGATATGTAGGAGTCGGACTGTTTTCTTTGTCTCCTTCCGCACCTTCTCCATCTGCTTGACGATCTTCCGCCAGGCGCCTAGATTCCACGCGCTGCCAGAGAAGATGAGCTGCTCCAGTGCCTTCTTCTGCGGTTCGTCGTACTGCGGGAGGTGGAAAGCCAGCATAATATCCAAGAACACGACCTTCATCGCGGGGTCCTGCAAAGAAAAGTCAGTGGCATAAACGGCATCATGGACGCAGGAGAAACATGCAGAAAGTGGCGACGAGTGTCGTGTGGGTGAGTGTCGCTGCACGGAGGGTGAAAAAGTCGATCTCGATGCATGGCGACGCACCGTAATCACGGAGCCGCGGCCTATCATGTCGGGGAATGTGTAGAGCATCGGGTAGAGGCACGGTGGGTTTCTTGTGCTAAATCTCGCGTCGGGGGCATACTAACTTTTCGGGTGCCCGCCGTGACCGTTGCCAGTTGTACACCAGTGATGGCCTGAGACATTTGTCCCCCCCCCTCAACGGTTATTTAATAACGCTCAGGACATTTAAATGTTTCCAGAGGGAATCGCTTGAGACAACGCAGGATTCTTAAAGCCTGGCCCTGGTCCCTAGATCCCTACCCACGCGCTCAACTCATCCATGTCTAGCGTTGCTCCCGACGAGGTTTTCCCCACGATTCGCGTGCGCTCGCGCTTGGAGATGACTGAGCTGGTCGACATGAAGCTCCGGGTGCGATCGCGCTCCTGTGCATCTGCACACTGCGCGCCCGGTACCCAGCGCGCGCACTCCTTGAGAATCAACAGCACCCAGCTGTCATGCGAGAATGCCGACAAAGCCACAATGCTGGCCTGGGTGCTGTGCGCGATCGTGGCCGCTGTGACTCGAACTCCGCACTCACACTGCCTTGAGATGGCCTGAGCCGCGGCGGCGTGTCCATTTTTTGCGAGCTGCACCTTACAGGCCAGTGATGAGTTGCTTGCCGCCTTTACTGATTTTTGCATGACCCTTCACGTTCGCAGACTCAGTACGGGCAGAACGTGCTCAACCAGCTCTACGCGAACTTCGGCGACGAGCACTTCGTCTGCGAGAGCAAGTACGAGGCCTTCAAGGAGGTCGTGAACATGGCGCATATGATGGAGGTCATGAAGGTGAACGAGATGCGCTACAAGGCCCAGGTGAAGGCTCCTGTCGTGGGCATCAAGGTGCTGGAATTCGATCGCCAGGGGAACACGATTATCGCCGACTCCGAGTCGTACCACGCGCTCCAGATCATCCAGCTCGAGATGATGTTCAACGAAGCCAAGTCCGACGCGATCTACTATCGCAAGATAGTCGAGGACCTGCAGGACGCGCTACGCGAGCGGGATAGAAGCATCTCTATGCTTCGGCGCTCATGGCGCTCGCGCTCGCGCTCTGCCTCGCGTTCGCGCTCGCGCACGCCCATGCACTCCCCTCAGCGCGGCCAGACCGAGTAGAGCGCTTGTACATGCGCATGCTTTGGTAAGTTCGCGTGTCCGCGAGTAGAGCACATATGCGTACTGTACCTCCTGGGGTTTACTTTTTAGAAGGAGCTTTGCTGTGGTTAAAACCCTTGTATGTAACACCAGACTTGCTTCGATTGCAGAACAAGCCGCCCGTTTTCGTTCGCACACACTTCTGCTTGTTCTGTTCGCGCACAGTTCGCACAGACTTCGTACTCTTAGACTTCGAGCCTGAGCCTGCGAGGCGAGGGGAACGTCTTACGAACTGACCATTAGCATTACGTGGCGGCATAAATATACCTCACACGTTAGAAAAGTGTAGCTCGTTCATTTAGGCTGTAACTTACGTAACGGCCACCCACCAGGACTCCAACCCAGTATTAAGCCACGCGTTGCGTACATATTGATAATATTACATACTGGTTATTTACTGATTAATAATATTACATACTGATAATTTACTGATTACTTTATCAC
>TARA_B110000261_G_scaffold128324_1_pt1 | contig 10334 bp, 9 predicted proteins | sample TARA_B110000261 | Tara Oceans TARA_B110000261 (sample SAMEA4397705) | marine metagenome | biome: Polar Biome; feature: [DCM] deep chlorophyll maximum layer (ENVO:01000326); material: water (ENVO:00002006), including particulate matter (ENVO:01000060) such as... | depth 20 m | reverse complement strand
GTTAAAGATGCACCGGTTGCAAAAGGTACAGTAGTTAACAAAGGTGGCAAAGATTATGAATGGGCAGGAGCTCTTTGGATTGATGCTGCAACTAAGAAACCTTTAGGTGTACAAGCAAGTTATGATATGGGATTACCTAATCCTAAGTTTACTGCAATTATTAATGCTGCTAAGAAAGATCCTGCACTAGCAAAACTAATTAAAGTACAATTAACTGCTAAAGGTGTAAAGCCAGCAACAGCTGGAGCAGCAACAGCTGGTGTTAAAGGAACTGAAAAACTTAAGACTGCTTAAAAGAACGGCATCTGAGTTTTTTTAGTAGTTTCAAGATTTTCTTCAACCATCTTACTAATAATTTCTCTTTCTTCAGGTCCAAGATAATATGATTCTTCAAATGATAGGCCTCCACGCATATACCAACACAGTTTAGTAAGTTCGTGCTTTAACTGTTTAGATTGCGTCTCGAGGACCTTTACTTCTTCGAGGATCTCTGGAACGGTCCAGTTCAGGATCCTGATGCGAAAAAATTTGACTGATCAAACGTAATCGGAATTTTAAAAGTTTCCGGAGCACCGTTTTCAATATCCTCTGGAGATGAACGCACTTCCATTGGTTTAATTGTATACTTCTCTTTTTGTTCGTTTAGATGAGCCATTACTTCATTAAAAAACTCTTTATCAGCATTTTTCATAAAGTCTTGAATATGAGCTCTATTAGTAACTTCTTCTTCGCCTACTATAATTTTATCAATACCTTGCACAATCATATCAACTGTTAATTGCGTAAGTTTAGTAAATGAATTAGTAAATGCTTGAAGTTTGTCTTCATCTGAAACGCTGTCGTCATTAACTAAATTAAAGATACGCTGTTCTTCAAATGTTTTTAATGCATTTTTAGTAAACTCTTGATAAGTCAACGGACGTAGATGTATTGTAAGATCGTTAACGTGTACTATATTTTCGTAAACTAAATTAGAAAAGTCATCTAATACGTCACGTAGATTAAGTTCGTACTCTCGTTCTTCGCCAGTAACTGGTACTTTAGTAGTCATAGTTAGCGTTTCACCGTATGTTGCCATACGAATTGCAACTAGTGCAGCATCAACATCGATACTTGGCATAATCCAAGCATTTTTAATTGCCGGAATACAGCTTTGAATAACATCAACAGTTGCTTGACCATTTAGCAAAGCATCAGGTGTTTTAAAAGTAAGCTCGTCCTTTGCTGTCATTGAAAATACTTCAAGCTCTCCGGACTCAGTAACGTCAATTGAACCTGGTGGATAGAATTTATACTCTGAAGGCAGGGCAATATGTAGCTTTGCTTGCCTAAAATATTTCTTAAGCGGATTATTCTGGTTACCCGCATTGGCATTATAATTTTGCATTTTTCTCTCCGTATAAATACAACATAAATACATTGTACAAGTTTGTATCTACTGTATTTATGTACGTATATAACCTAGGATCCTAAATAATGGCTGAAGAAGTAAAAATTGTTGATGTTGCTGGAGGACCAGCTGCAGAAGCCACATTACAAGAACTATTAAAAGTAATGAAAAGCCAGGCCGGTGGTGGTAGTGGTGGTGGTGGAGATAGCAAAGGCGCTGCCGCAGCACAAGGTTTGTATACCACAGCAGTAACTAGGGGCACTAAATCACAAGCAAAAAATACCAAAGGAATTGATAAAAGCACTAGCGCACTAAACAAAATGGCTAGTGCAGTAGGCGGCCTTGTTACTGGTACATTTGGAATTCTTCAAAACATTCTTGGCGGTGTTATCGGAGTTGGTGTTAACCTAATAAAAGCATTTGGTGACGGAACTGGCACATTAACCGATATGGTAAGTGCGATACCCGGTATCGGAAGTATACTTGGAATGTTTACAGGGTATTTAGATAACACTCTAACAGTATTCCAACAGCTATCTAGTTCAGGTGCAAGTTTTAATAACAATTTAACAGAGATAAGAACTAGTGCAGCAGGCGCAAAAGTAAGTCTTGAAAGTTTTGCTAGCCTTGTTGGAAGTAATACTGAAGGCTTAGCAGCGTTCGGTGGTACTGTTACCCAAGGTGCTGCAATGTTTGGTAAAGCACGTAAGGCACTTAACAAATACGAAGGCGACTTATTGAATATGGGTCTTACGTTTGAAGAAATAAACGAAGGCCTAATGGACTATATGACATTAAACAGAGCAGGTAGCCGAGGTCAACAACAAGATATGGCAAAACTTGCAGAAGGCAGTGCAATGTATAGTAAAGGCCTGTTAACATTGTCTAAATTAACAGGCAAGGACATAAAAGCACAAAAAGAATCGCTTGCAGCTAAACAAAACGACATTGCATTCCAAATGCAACTTTCAAAATTACGTCCTGAAGAACGTGCAAAGGTACAAGCAGGTTTAGCAGAAGCATTGGCTGCCGGCGGCGATGTTGGTGCAGAATACTTTAAACAACAGTTCTTAGGAATGCCGCCATTGACTAGTGCAACACAGTTGTTTGTGTCAACAATGGGCGATAGTGCTACTGCAATACGAAGTATGCACGAACAAGCAACAAATACCGGCGTTACAATGAAAGAATTTAGTGCAGGGACAGCAGGAAGACTAGCAGACTTTGTTGAAGGGCAAGCAAAAGCCGGTGCTAGTATGGAAACTATGCTAATGGCAGCAGGCGCAGGACTAGATGGTCCTGCAGGCGAAATTGCTAATATTATGAACGATATGGGCATAAAGTTTACTAAGTACACAGACGATAATGGTAACTTTAATAAAGCACAATTCATACTAGACGCAGAAGCCGCAGCAAAAGAAAACGACAAGCGACAAGACGCTGCCAAGGCATTACTATCATTCCAATCAACACTAAGAAATATTAAAGAAAAATTTGAAACAGATTTAGTTGCACCGTTAACTACCTTAGTTGGCCCAGCATTATTAAAAATATCTACATTATTTGATGGATGGGTTAAAGGTGACGGCAAAACAATGTTTGCATCTGTTAAAAAGATATTTGATAAGTTTACTGTCGCATTAGATGCATTTGGTCTAGGCGGCGCATTAGACACGTTGTTTACAGACCTAGGCGCATTGCTTGGTCCAAAATTAGAAACAATGATGGGAACAATCAAGGGATTCTTGTTTGGTAAGACAGCCGAAGAAGTTAAAACAGAATTAGCAGCGCAAGAGTCAACACTAAAAGCTAAACAAGAGTCATTACAAGCAGAATATGATAAACTTGAAAAGGCTATTAATTCTGGAAACCTAGTAGGCCCAGAATCTAAAGCAGCAGAAGAAAAATTTGCTTCAATTAAAGCTCAGCTAGAGCTAGTTGACGCTAAAATTATTGAAACTGGAGAGAATTTAAAAAATCCAACTGCTAGTGCTGGGCTATTTGGCGATATGTTTGGTACTATTTGGGAATCTATAAGCGGAATGGACTGGGGAACAATAGCAATATCACTAGGCGTACTAGGCGCAGCCATTGTTGCGTTAGGATTTGTTGCTAAGCCAGTTGTAATTCCACTAGTTGCTATAGGTGTCGCAGCAGCAGGTATAGGAGCTGGCGCTGCCGGAGTATCACTATTAATTGATTCAATTACCGGTTCGGTTGGAAAGTTAGCAGACGGACTTAAAAAGTTTGAAAACTTAGATTCAGGTAAACTACTTGATGTAGGAACCTCATTAGGTCCTCTTACTGCGGGCATTATGGATCTTGCCAAAGGCGGAATTGTAGCAAGTTTTGTTAGTGAAGGAGCATTAGAAGGTCTTGCTAAAGGTATTAAGTCCTTTGAAGGATTAGATGCTGCAGGACTTACTCCGATTGGTACAGCTATAAAAAGTCTTGGCGATCCTATTAAAGAAATAGCATCGGCAGGGTTCTTTGCTAACTTTGTAAGTGACGGAGCATTAGAAGGTCTTGCTAAAGGTATTAAGTCCTTTGAAGGCTTGGATGTTAAAGGATTAACAGCAACTGGTCCAGCACTAGCAGCGTTACAACAAGGTATTGCTGCATTTACAGGAGACGGCGTACTTGATAGTGTAAGTAAAGGTGTTGGCGGATTCATTAGTAGTTTGTTTGGCGGCGAAGAAGGACAGTTTGATGCGTTAATTGACGGACTTAAAAAGTTTGAGGAAGTAAATGCTGATGCAATACACAAAGTTGGAACTGGTTTACAAGGACTTAGTGAATTTGCATCTTCAGATGTAGACTTAGGACAAATTAATTTTAGTGCTGACGGGTTACAAAGATTAAATGATATTACCAAAACACTTGACGCAGATGCAATAACCAAGTATAATGAAGCATTAGAGAAGTTAGTTGAAGTACTAGGCAATTTAAACGAAGAATTAAGTGGCGCAAATGCTCCAGGTAACGCGACAGCAGGAACAAATGCAGGAAGTAATTCACCAGCAGCCAATGCTTTAGGAAATATAACCGGATCAAATAGTCAAGCAGCGACAGATCGGTTAAATATGTTAGTAGGACAATTAGTAGACTTGCAAACTGAAAATAACAGAATTGGCGGTAAAACAGTTAAAGCACTCGGCGGAAATATGCAGGCTTAACTTAAAATTAGGATGATTAATAAATGAGTTGGAAAAAACATTTTACTCCAGTACAAACTGGAAATAACCCGGAAGGAAGCTATTCACCGTTTACCCGAGCAGGCAGCGGAAGTAATCCTGGACCAGCTCGCACTAACTATTCGTCATACTTGCCTGATGTATATGTAGGTTCGCCAAACAGAGTTGAACGCTACGGACAATATAACACAATGGATATGGACAGCGAAGTTAATGCTGCACTTGATATCCTTGCTGAGTTCACAACACAACAAAACACACAAAATAAAACACCCTTCCTAATTGACTTTAAAACTAAAGCAACTAATACAGAAGTTACACTTATTCAGCAGTACCTAAAGCAATGGTGTAAATTACAAAACTTCGAAACACGTATGTTCCGTATAATGCGTAATGTGTTTAAGTACGGAGATCAATTTTTTATTAGAGATCCAGAAACTAAAAAATTATTTCACGTTGATCCTGCAAAAGTTACAAAAATTATTGTTAATGAGAGTCAAGGTAAAACACCCGAGCAGTACATAGTTAAAGATTTTAATTTAAACTTTGCTGATATGGTAGCAACTACTCCTTTCCAAACAAACGGCAATTCTACAGGCGGCGGCGACGGATACTTACAAGGTGGCGTTCGTGGAATGGTTGGTAACGTAACAACTAGTGCTGGCGGGAATAGATTCCAAACAGGTGAAAACGAAATATCAGTTGATGCAGAACACGTATTGCATCTAAGTTTAAGTGAAGGATTAGATTTAAATTATCCTTTTGGTAATAGTTTATTAGAAACTATATTCAAAGTATTTAAACAAAAAGAATTACTTGAAGATGCTATTATCATCTACAGAGTTCAAAGAGCGCCAGAGCGCAGAGTATTCTACGTTGATGTGGGAAATATGCCATCGCACCTAGCGATGCAATTTGTGGAGCGTGTTAAGACGGAAATACATCAAAGACGTATCCCATCGTCAACAGGCGGAGGCACTAATGTCATAGACAGTTCATACAATCCGCTGTCAATTAACGAAGATTACTTTTTCCCACAAACTGCTGAAGGGCGTGGATCAAAAGTTGAAACATTACCAGGTGGAACAAACCTAGGAGAAATTGATGACCTTAGATATTTTACTAATAAGCTCGTACGTGGTTTACGAATCCCTAGCAGCTACTTACCAACCGGGCCTGATGATGGCGGTTCTCAGTACAGTGACGGAAGAGTTGGAACAGCCTACATACAAGAACTAAGATTTAATACCTATTGCGAACGACTACAGAATCTAGTTGCTGAAGAAATAAATCAAGAATTTAAAAGATATATGTTAGAAAAAGGTCTAAACATTGATACAGCAATGTTTGATTTACGTTTCCAACCACCACAAAACTTTGCAAGTTATAGACAAGCTGAAATTGATAATGCTCGTGTACCAACATATACACAAATGAGTGCAATACCTTATATTTCAAATCGCTTTGCAATGCAACGCTTCTTAGGTATGAGTGCTGAAGAAATTGCAGAAAACGAAAGACTATGGCGTGAAGAAAATGATGAAAATCTATCACAACCCGAAACAGATGCAGCAGGTGAAATGCGTGGATCTGGAATTAGTTCAGCAGGTATTAGCTCGGACTTAGGTTCAATTGAAGATACTACTGGTGAAGAACCCGATCCTACAATGGGCGGAGATGAGATGGCGGCAACTGCCGATCTCGGTGATGCTGCTGCTGAAGCACCGGCAACCGACCAAACGATATAAATACTGTTATGATACTACGTGAATTATTTTATTACGACAAAGAAACACTCGAACCTATCGAGGATAATCGCTATGAAGCAAGGGACGATGAGTCACCTGTAGAAAAGGGCGACACACGCAAAACACGTCTTACATTGCGCCAAATAAATAAAGCCCGCAAAGCATCTGAACTACATACTACTGAACAACAAAAAGAATTAGGTTTTGTTCGTCAAATGTATGGAGTAGCAGCAAATGCTGATGCAGGGATTTAATGGCAAAAATAGATAAGTCACAATACACTAAAGCAGAATGGAAAATACTAAAAGAACAAAGACGCCAAGATAAGCGTCTTAAACTTTTAGCAAATACTATTGATGTTGATAATACATCTGCACAAGATACTGCATTTGTAATTGGAAACGGTAAAAGTAGACTTCCAGTTAATTTAGAACAAATAAAAATAAAAGGAAAAGTATATGCTTGTAATGCAGTGTATAGAACTTTTCAGCCTGACCATTTAATAGCAGTTGATGTAAAAATGGTTTTAGAAATTAACAAAGCAGGCTTTCAAAATAATAATGCTGTATGGACTAATCCTAACAAGTCGTATCAACGTATACAAAATTTAAATTTCTTTAGTCCTAGTAAAGGCTGGTCAAGCGGTCCGACAGCGTTATGGCTTGCAGCACAACACAGTTACAAAACAATATACATTTTAGGTTTTGATTATAGAGGCGAAAACAAAGGCCAGCAGTTTAATAACATATATGCTGATACAGCAAATTATAAAAAATCAACAGATAGTGCAACCTTTTTTGGAAACTGGATGCGTCAAACAACTACTGTAATACGTGAAAATCCAGAAATAAACTTTAAAAGAATTATAGCACACGATAACTATATTCCAGATGAGCTAAATAAATTTAACAACTTAGAACATATTTTGATTGATGATTTTATTAAAATTTTCAATCTATCCTAATATTTTCATAAACTAGTCGTTTTTAGCCTATATCTACGTAGTTTTTCGCATAAGTAGTAAATACAACTGACAGCCTTACCATAGGTAACAACTTTATAGGAGAACAAAAATGGCAGATCGCAATAAATTTGAAGAAATGCTTGAGCGTCTTATCAACGAAGATAAGGCAGGCGCTGAAGAGCTATTTCACGAGATTGTAGTAGAAAAGTCGAGAGACATCTACGCAGGAATTTTAGAAAATGATTTAGAAGAAGTAACCGACGAAGAAGTCGACGAAGCAACTGATGAGTCCGATGAAGAAGTTGATGAAGCTTCCGATGACGAAGTTGATGAGTCCGATGAAGATCTTGACGAAAACTTTGACTTAGAAGAATTTGAAGTCGAAGCTGACCCAATGGGCGGCGATGCAGCAGACGATATGATGGGTGACATCGAAGCGTCTATGGACGGCGACGAAGAAGGTGAAGAAGATGAAGGTGAAGAAGACGGCGATGTTGAAGACCGTGTTGAAGACCTAGAAGATGCACTAGACGATCTTAAAGCTGAATTTGAAAAAATGATGGCTGGTGACGATAGTGAAGAAGGATCCGACGACGAAGCTGATAGTGATATGGGCGACGAAGAAGGTGAAGAAGAGGCTGATGAGTCTCAATACTTTGGCGAAGCAGACAAAGATGAAGATGAAGTTGAAGAAGCAACTGAAGAAGATGAAGTTGAAGAATCAAACGAACCTAAGAATGACATTGAAACAATGAAAGAGTATGTCGAAAAAGTAACAGCAAATATGGGCGACAACGGTGCAAACACTAAGTCAACTTTAGCTGGTGCAAACGATATGGGCGGCGAAGCTGGAAACATAGCACAAGGTGCTGATGAAAAAGGTGGAAAAGCAGGCTCTGCAAAAGATATGTCAACTGGTAACGTAAATGTACCGGGCGGTAAAGCATCTAAGTCGATGAAAGCACAACCAAAAGGCCACGGCGCTGAGAAAAAAGGCCAAGGCGAAACTGCTGACAATAAGAAGTCATTGACCAGCAAATAATATTAAGGACTAATAGATGAACAATCTTTTACGAGAGCATTTGACGTTCGACCAGGCGAATATGGTTGTTGAGTCTACCGATAACGCTAAGGGCGGCAAAGACCTTTATATGAAGGGAATTGTTATACAGGGCGGAGTGCGTAACGCAAACCAACGTGTATATCCTGTAAACGAAATTGGTAGGGCTGTCAAAACTCTCAATGATCAAATATCTGGAGGATATAGTGTTCTCGGTGAAGTTGATCATCCAGAAGGACTTAATGTAAACTTAGATCGTGTGTGCCATATGATCACAGATATGTGGATGGATGGACCAAACGGTTATGGGAAATTGAAAATACTACCAACACCGATGGGACAACTAGTTAAAACGATGCTTGAAGCAGGCGTTAAACTAGGTGTTTCGTCACGTGGTAGCGGTAACGTATCAGAAGACGGTAGCGGCAACGTTAGCGACTTTGAAATTATAACGGTAGATGTAGTAGCACAACCAAGTGCTCCTGGAGCCTACCCAACGCCAATATACGAACATTTAATGAATGCACGTGGCGGAATGAAGGCATACGAATTAGCACAGGCAACAAGACACGACCCAAAGGCCCAAAAGTATCTTAAGGATTCACTAATCAATATGATTAGTAAACTCCAATAACGAGGAGACAATAATATGTTGGATGCACTAAAAACTCTTTTTGAAAACGATGTTGTTTCAGAAGAAGTGCGCAACGAAATTCAAGAAGCTTGGGAAACGAAACTCAAAGAGAATCGTCAACAAGCAACTGTTGAACTACGCGAAGAGTTTGCTCAAAAATACGAGCAAGACAAGTCAACGATGGTGGAAGCTATCGATACACTTGTGTCCGAGCGTTTAGCAGAAGAAATTGCTGAATTTGCAGAAGATCGCAAATCATTAGCAGAAGCCCGAGCAAAATATGCAGTAGCACAGCGTGAAAACGCTACGTTACTAAAAGGATTTGTAATGGAAACACTAACTAAAGAAGTTAGTGAACTACACGAAGATCAAGTTGTAATGGCAGAAAATTTCGGAAAACTTGAAGAATTTGTTGTTGAAGCACTTGCAAATGAAATTGCAGAATTCAACGAAGACAAGAAAGACTTAGCAGAAACCAAGGTTAAACTTGTGCGTGAAGCTAAGACACACTTCGCTAAGGTTAAAACTAACTTTATCGAAAGAAGTGCTAAAGCAGTATCGGAAACAGTTGACAAAGCTCTTAAAGGAGAAATTGGACAACTTAAAGAAGATATTGAAATTGCACGTACGAACGATTTTGGTCGCAAACTGTTTGAAGCTTTTGCTTCAGAGTACGCAGGAAGCTACTTAAATGAAAATTCAGAAACATCCAAGCTAATGAAAGTTATTGATACTAAAAATCAACAACTTGAAGAAGCTAAAGCGTTTGCAACAAAAGCTAAAACACTAGCAGAAGCTCAGTCAACTGAGAAGAAGCGTTTAATTGAAGCTGCAACACGTAAAGATGTTATGAACGAACTTACTGGACCTCTAAGCGGGGAACAGAAAGAGATTATGAAAGATTTACTGGAATCTGTCCAAACGACTAACTTAAGAAAGTCGTTTAATAAGTACCTACCGGCAGTAATTGACGGGAATACTCCAGCCAAAAAGGCATCGCTTAACGAAGGCAAAGAAATAACAGGCAACCGTGACGATCAGTCACAAACTAACGTTAGTAGACAACCAGCAGACACTAAAGACAACTTAGTTGAATTTAGACGCCTAGCTGGATTAAATTAAGGAGATAATTATGTCAGAACTACTAGAAAGTCGCTGGCAGGAGACTAAAGGTGCCCTACTCGAAGGTCTAACAGGTAATAAGAAATCTGTTATGGCTAGTACTTTGGAAAATACACGTAAGTATTTGTCTGAGAGTGCTACCGCGGGTGCTACCTCTGCCGGTAATGTCGCAACTCTAAATAGAGTTATTTTACCAGTTATTCGTCGTGTGATGCCTACGGT
>TARA_B110000261_G_scaffold118503_1_pt1 | contig 10359 bp, 13 predicted proteins | sample TARA_B110000261 | Tara Oceans TARA_B110000261 (sample SAMEA4397705) | marine metagenome | biome: Polar Biome; feature: [DCM] deep chlorophyll maximum layer (ENVO:01000326); material: water (ENVO:00002006), including particulate matter (ENVO:01000060) such as... | depth 20 m | reverse complement strand
AGACTAGCTGGTTTCCCGCAAATCTTAACAAGAAGCGTAACACATACATAGACAACGATAAGCTCAAACGATACGCGAACGTCAAGGTCACATTTGAAGAAATCCGCCGCATTCCAGAGTGGCGTGAAAGAACAGACACCATCATCGCAGAGGAGGTTGATATTGCCGAAAAGAATGATTTTGGCACCATTCACGGATACTACACATTCGTTCACGCGCAACTCTGTGCCATCGTCCAGCGCCGGGTCATCCAGGAAGTCTTTGCTGAAAATAAACTCAAACAAAAACTCATCAAGCCTATTCGCAGATGGATTGATACGCGATTTGCACCAGGTGGCGCGGGTTACAATCAGGCGAAAACAGACTTCTACGCAATCGCTTTATGAAGTCGGGTGAATAAATAAGAAACGAATTATATGTAACAGAGATTCGGTTCGTGGTTGGGAAAAGTTTACCATTAGTCCAGTATAACACTTTGATGGGTGGAAACGTATGAATAATTTTCAAGTATACAAATCTAAAGCATTCATTATATACCTTTCTATATAATGAGCGATGGGATAGACCTGAACTTGGATAATTACGAGTTACAAGACCTCCTCAACTTGTTCAAACTAGACTACAATTTCTCTCTTGAAGACCTGAAGCAGGCGAAGAAAATGGTGATGAAAACGCATCCGGACAAGTCCAATCTACCGAAGGAGTATTTCCTTTTCTTTTGCAGCGCGTTCAAGGTGATAGTTTCCATACACAAGTTTCGAACAAGCGGAAACGCAGAGCAGTCGACGGAGTATGTTCCCGATAATGAGGAGGACGAGGCAAAGGAACTCATGTTGAAGAAACTAGCCAACAAACCGAATTTCAACAAGATATTCAACGAACTTTTCGAAAAGCATCGTGTGACGGACGAGGATTCGGCCGGAGGATACGGAGACTGGTTGAAGTCGGATGAGGATATCGACACTAGTGTGGTGACCAAAAATAATATGCACGCAGCGTTCGAGGCGAAGAAGAGCAAGGCGCGCGGCGAGTTAGCAATCAAGGCAAACATTGTAGAAATTGGCGGGGATGGATACGGGCAGAGCGAGCTGGTTGGCGGTGTGCCCGAGAGTTATGGTTCGGCACTATTTAGTAATCTGGGTTACGAGGACCTTCGAAGGGCGCACGTGGAGACGGTGATTCCGGTGACCCAAGACGACATGAATGCGCACCCGATCTTCGCAAACGAACAGGAGTTGCGACACCATAGAGATGCCGAGACGGGAAAACCCATGACGGAAGAGGAGTCAAACCAATACTTAAATGAACGTCGAGAGCGCGAAGGAAATAATGACGTATTGCGGGCGTTTAGGTTAGCAAAACAGGACGAGGAAACAAAGCGGGCAAACGACGCATGGATGAGCGGGTTTAAACGACTTGAATATTAACCCGTCCGCAAGAATATACACGAAAATGACGAAACGATTAAATATAAAGTAGTAATATATATAAGTATGGATTATCTTAAATATATTGTGACCTTGATTATGTTACTTGCGTTAGGAATGGTATATGATAAATTCAAAATACACTTTGTAGACGATGAGAACGCGAAACACTACAAGGTTGTGAGACAATACCTCTTGAACAAAGATGAACCATCTTTAGCGCAACCAAACAACAAGCCTATTATTTGGATTCACACCGACTACGAGATAAATGCGACCAGTTGGGAAAGTTTCGGTTCTAGGAACACGCGCGCGATGAATCAGCCATACAAACTGCTGACCATCAAATCCATCATCGACAAGTGTGGTGGCGATTTCAATATCTGTATGATAGACGATGGTTCGTTTTCCAAATTGGTGCCTGATTGGGTTATTGATATGGATGCGGTGGCGGACCCGATACGCGGCAACATACGGAGACTTGCATTGGCTCGCCTTCTCAAAACATACGGTGGTATGCTGGTCCCGGGTTCCATGATATGTTTGCGCAATTTGAGAGGGATTTATGATTCGGGGATCGAAAGTCGTGGCGAGATGTTTGTGGGAGAATTAATCAGCGACGGAGGCACAGGACCTTCGCGGAACCCGAACATCGCGTATCCGAGCACACAGTTTATGGGATGCAATAAGGATAGTCAAACAATGAACGAGTATATTCGTTACTTGGAACGTCTCAACTCGACAGATTACACTTCCGAAAGCGAGTTTTTGGGCGAGGAGTCCGAATGGTGCAAGAAGAAGATAGCCGAGTGCGACATGACGCTTATTCCAGGCAAACTCCTTGGCGCGCGTCATATAGACGGTGGTGTGATGAAGATTGAGGAGTTAATGGGGAATTCGTATGTTGACATAGAAAAGGATGCGCTAGGCATTTACATACCGGAAAAGGAAATAATGCGTCGCTCAAAGTTTCAATGGTTTGCGCGCTTATCCACCGGACAGGCACTGACTAGCGATACTGTGATTGGTAAATATCTGGTTATTGCCTCTAGCGAATCGTGTGCGAAGCAATAGACATTTCATTTATGAATACAGCAATCGACATTTCATTTATGAATACAATAATAGAGATTATAATATACTATGGATTATGAAATCACATTGCACAGTATATGGAGACACCTTCCCGACGACTCGTTGAAAGAGATTCTATCTTATGGAGATCCTGTCAATACGCTGCGATATAAATACGCGATGGATCAGTTATTATACTACGCTGCCGAGTTCAATTATCATCGCACAAATCATTTTAGACCATTTTGTAGATGGTATGATGTGTTGGAGACTGATTATTATAGATATGCACTGCGCGAAGTGTTTTTGAAGAAACACGTGAATGAATATTACGGCAGTTTGAATATTAATTATCACAGCAACACTATCATTTTTCATATAAAAAACAACGTATCATAAAGACAAATAATAATTACGCGGATATAACAATTGTGTTTTGTGGTTCTTCAAGAATCGAAATTACATTATTGGTAAAAAGCGCTAGTTCAATTTCATCCTCGTGGATGTTATGAAACGCCGCGATATACTTACATACAATTGATATGATGGCATATTTTTCGTCTTCGGAGAGCAGCGGTGTCATCTTGACGAAGAGGAAATAGTTATCAAGAATATCCATAACGGAGTATCCTTTGTCGAAGAGATAGTACATCATTTTGATTGCCTCCACTATGTCGCTGTTCCTACAAAGTGTAGTGTATCGAACAAAATCCTGAAAAGCAATATTAGTGCAAACTGTGGATGCTACTTCTAATGTAATATCCTGCGATAGAAGCTTGAGTTTTTCGAGATAGTTTATGAGAATGCGAACCGAATTATTAGAAATAGAGAGAATAAAATCCTCGGCATTTTCCGTCATATGAATATTTTCTATTTTACATATGCGTTTTGAAATCTTGGAGAGATTATGAGTTTTAAGTGCCTTGATTCGTATAATTGTCATTCTCGATTGGAGACTTTCTATTACCTTTTGTGTATTCATACATGATGCAATAAAATGAACATTATCGCTGTATTTATCAATGCAATTGCGAAAGACCTGCTGACTTTGTTCGTTTATCACATCGAGGTCATCAAGGATTATTATTTTTTTCTTCCCGGATACGGAGGACGATGTTTGACAAAATGTTTTCACTTCGGACCTATAGTAAGATATACCCTGCTCTTTCAAACTGTTGATAGAGAGAATATTATCGTTTTTCACAGTACCATCATAGTATTCCCTGACAATGGCAGATATGATGGAGGTTTTTCCACACCCAGTGTCTCCAACAAAGAGAACATTTAAACTGTCCATTGATATCAGCGTGCGAATCACTACGAGTAGTTCTTCGTCGATTTCAAAGTCTTTAAGAAAGAGTGGTTGATATTTGTATATGAAAGGAAGTTCCATTTAGTCGTGTTGTCTTTAGTCGTGTTGTCTTTATTCGTAAATAAGTATTTAAGTTTATCTACGGGATAATTTATATCATGTCGGACCCGAAAGGTTACTATGCGACTTTGGGCGTAAAATCGAACGCATCAGGTGATGAGATCAAAAAGGCATATCGCAGACAGTCGCTTCTTACCCACCCTGATAGGTCCAAAGGGGGCGATACCACCGAAAAGTTCCATCAAGTGAGTGATGCTTATGACGTTTTAGGTGACGAACAAAAGCGGAAACAATACGATGGTGGATTCAATGGCGGTGGTGTCGGTGATATGTCCGACCATTTCGCCAACGGGAATGGAATCCCCAAAGATATTTTCGATTTTTTCAAGAATAATGCGTTTGGGGGAGACCCATTTGGTGGACCCGGGCAACACCCCCACCAAGGCCACGCCCATTTTTTTCATGTTGACGGAACCGGTCGCATGAGTTTCCAAGAAGCGATGCAGCGTCCTACACCAATTATCAAGACGGTGCATATCACGCTTGCCCAGGCGTTTACAGGGTGCAAACTGCCTGTCGAGGTCGAGCGCTGGGTATGCGAAGGTTCGGTCAAGCAAAAGGAAACGGAGACACTTTACGTTTCAATCCCCAAGGGTGTCGATGACAACGAAATTATCGTGATGCGGGATAAAGGCAACGCGCTCAGCGAGAGGAATAAAGGTCATATCAAGATATTTATCAAGGTGTCAAATAACACCGAGTTAGAGCGCGTCGGATTAGATTTGGTGTTCCGAAAGACGATTACGCTGAAAGAAGCGCTATGTGGTTTCACATTCGACATGGACTATTTGGACGAACGCGTTTTCAAAATAGATAATCATAATGGCGTCGTCATCTCGCCTGGATACAAAAAGGTGATTCCGAAATTAGGTATGAAACGCGGAGACCACGAAGGAAATCTTATCATAGAGTTCATAGTGACGTTTCCAGAGAGATTAACCAAGGAACAAATCGAAAAAATAAAAGAGCATATATGAACCGCACATATCAGGTGCAAAATAGCAATAATATAACAAAAATGATTATATTATTGTCAAGATACAATTACGAAATTCGTTTGGTCTCAATATTAGCAGAGACAATGTAGAGGGAATTTTCAGTAACGATGATGAACTCCTCTTCTACCTTATAAATTTTGGAAATCGGGGAGGTGTATTCATCTTCGCTTTTCACTAACAGTTTCTCTCCACCCTCATCACGTACACCAATCAATACCTTTTTGTCTTGCGAGTCGGCCCAGTAATCCATCATAATGGGTTTGTCATCAACAATTGCGAGTTTTGAGCAATGTATTAAACACTGTGAACTCGGCGTGTTATACTGTAACTCTGTCATTTATATAATATCGGCATTTAATGCTTTAAATACTTATTTATAAACTTATTTATATATAAAAATACGATGTCATTATCGTTACAAGACGCAGATAATTATAAACCGAATATTGAGATTAACACAAGCGAAATCTTTGTGAGGTATATGGGAGTGATTCAAGAATTCTTGGTCCAGTGTATGGACGTCATATTTATTAGCGATTTATCATATTACCGATACATTCTGCTCAATGGAATAGAGACAATTTCACACGTGTTTCGCAATGTGCTTCTTTACACGAACAATATCAATGTGACATACCATCATTCACAAAAAGCGTTTTACTATTATGTCGAATTTATTGGGCAGATTGGAGACGAGAAACATTCTTTTCTCCAACTGAACTCTAAAGATGCCACACTGTTTGTTTACAAGAAAACGATTTTTGAAATAAAAAAAGAGTTTTCGGCTCACGTCAAAGGTGTTACGAGTTCCGCGACGCGGATTATTATAGATAATATTTCAATGTTGACTGGTATATATAACCGTTGTTTGAACAGCATATTTTGCACCGAGCAATGGGAACCAGAAACCTGTAAAAACTTGCTTAAACTAGTAGATAATAGAATGTGTAAGTTTACACAAAATATTTTGGATGCCTCGTTCATTTCGGATAATGATAAATGCGCGAGCAACGACGTCATTTGTGCTGAGGGCGAATATGAATATAACAATGTTATCGCGATGATGGAACAAGTTTTCGAAAAGAGCGTGGCAAGCGGTGTCGATGCCATCCCTATCATGGAAGTTTTCGGACGAAAAATAAAAGGTAAAAATATCTCTATAGAAGATTTGAGACTACGTCTTGCTCGCGAAGCGCACGATAGAATAATAGAAGACCTCACGCCTCTTCGTTATGTAAACTGGTTGCTTAGCGACAATTAATTCGGAACTGAATCGGAAACAATAATCTTCCGCTTTCGAATCTTGCGCTTCTTTGATTTTTCCTCTTCCGCAATGGAGTGGTCAACGAGCGCATCTCCAACGTTGTCATATTCTCTCTCTAAGAGATTCCGGACAAACGCATAAATTTCTTCGAGAACCGGTTCGGTGCATTTTCCAACAATCAACACGCTACCGGTTCGAAATATCATGAATGATATTTTGGTAAGCGTGCCTCTTTCTACCAGCGTATCCGCAGGTTGTCGCCCAGTTTGGACGGTAAGCGATGGGTCGTAATAGAACTCTGACTGAATCCCAGGATACGAACAAGGATCGAATGAACAGTTTATCTTGTATTGTAGTTTGAGTAGGTCAAACATTTTGTCTCTGTTGATGAAATACCCGCAATTGAAGTTCGAGTTAATCAATACGGTTTCACACTTGCCCTTCAAATAACTCAAGGGTTCCTCGGTCTCCGCGTGTGGACGAAGAATATCTGTGAGAAGGTCAAGTACCTTATTGAGAATGTCGTCCGTTTGAATTCCTGGAATCTCCAATTTCCCCGTGTTAAATATTTTCACATGAACCTCCTTGTATTTATTCTCATACAACACCCGTATTATGAGAACGAAGCAGTTGTAGAAAGCGCTCTTTTTCTTACACCGATAACTAATAATGTCCTTTTTGCACAAACCGATACTAATCTTCCGGACGTCTTTGAATTTGACACGACCCTCGGGGTTTACAATACGCGTGATGACTTGGTCGTCGATGTGATGGGAATGTTCGTCGCAAGAGTTGCGGATATTTTCGTGAATACGTTGCAACTCTTCTTCGCACAATGAGTTAAACTTCATCTGTTTTTTAACAACGCCTTCACGTGGTAAGTGGTATGGAATGACGGGTACCTTCCAGAAAACGTCTGCTAAATTTATTTTGTGAGACAGATATGATATCTTGGTTTTGGTAGAGATGTAAAGCGAACCACATTTAGGACGTTTGACTTTTTCATCACACGGAGCATCATACACCACATCACACGCCGGGTCAGAATTATCATTATCATTATCATTTTCAATAGTGCTGTCGCAAAAATTTAACCAGGCCGCATCAATGTCGTCCATGGTAGCCATGTATTTTATTTTCTTATTCATTCTTTAAGTTATTCTGTTTCAATTATTTTCTTATGGTAGTTTAAAGAATGAACGACCCATCTCCAAGTTTCACATACGAGAGATCAAAACCAATAGCAATACCGACCCGTGTTACATCCGACAAATCCAAAGAGATTGTTGAATATAATTTGACCCGGCATTTTTTCGACCCAAATAAATCGTCGCCTCCAAATAGTTGGAACACACGTTTGATGTTGCGTTTAGGTGAGTCACGTGGTGAGCAGAGCGTTCAATCGAATCACTGAGTAGAGTTTCATGTGTTCCACATTCGGCTCTTGTAAATGCATGATGAACTCCGCGAATTTCAAAAATTCTCTTGTTAGAATGTCTGTTTTGTATCGAATAATAAAATTCAAATAGTCTTTGATAAGATGTTTTATTTCGATATTATAATCATTACTTACTGTATCAAGGTAAACTGGACCCAGTTTGTGATAATCGTCAGCCGATAATATATCAGTGAAAGTGACCCATATTTTCTCGTCTAAAACCTTATGTTCACTCATGACATTTTGATTGGATTGCATATAGTTTATCATGCTACGTATGTCTGATTTATAGAGTTGTTGAATAGATAAAATTGTATCATTCGATAACGAAAGGTTCTCTGAGTTGCTTATTTTTGTAAGAAACTCAACAATAAGATTTGAAGGGAGTTGATTAAAACGCAAACGCATAAACTCATTCTGAAGCGACTCGTCGATACGAGTGATGTAGTTACAAATAAGGCAAAAACGGACGTTGCCGTCAATACCGCGTAGCAAACTTTTGAGAGCTTGCTGCGCGTTTTTCGTCATATAGTCAACCTCGTCCAGAATGACGAGTTTGGTTCCGTTGGTGAATAGCGCTTTCGAATGAACAAACTGATTTATCTGATTACGTATAATATCTATACCCCGTTCATCTGACGCATTGAGATGAATTACGAGCCCTTTGTTATGTTGATTGTGTTTGCGTTGGAACGCGCCGACAAGATTGATGATAGTTGTCGTTTTACCCGTTCCAGGCGGACCATATAATAGAAGATTTGGAAAGTAGTTTGTTCGCAATATAGATTCTAGAATAGTCTTATTATTTTTGTCGAGGACGATATCTTCGAAACAAGTAGGGCGATACTTTTCGACCCACGGACTATTTTCGTGCTTCATCAAAACGTTTATATGGTATCATACACTATGTGTTTAATATCATAAATTGAATCACACAATTATAATTGAAATGAATTAAATATTGTGTATGCGCTATAGAAGACATGAATACTACATTTGGCATGAGCGCCCTCATGGATAATAAACCCGCGAATAGCGCGGGATATTTGGAGTTATTCATCGGACCAATGTGGTCTGGAAAGACATCGGAACTAGTGAAACTCCACAAACAATATACGTTTTGTGACATACCGGTTCTTGCAATAAACTACACGCACGATACACGATACTCCAATCACACAATTTGTACTCACGACCTTGTGAATATTCCTTGTGAGACATGCGTGGAACTATGTGAAATCGCCGACATCACACGAGGCACCGTCGAACCTATATTCAAAGAAGCGCGGGTCATTTTGATTAACGAAGGTCAGTTTTTCAAAGACATTGTTGAATGGGTAAAAACCGCAGTAGAAGTTTATGATAAACAAGTATTCATTTGCGGGTTAGACGGCGACTTCAAACGTGAACCTTTTGGGGGGTTGCTATCATTGATTCCATTTTGCGACAAGGTCACCAAGATGCATTCAATATGCGGATACTGCAAAGATAAATACGCCATATTCAGCCACCGCTATTCGAACGAAATCAAACAAGAGTTAATTGGCAGCGAACAGTATGTGCCCTTATGTCGAAAATGCTACAACGCCGTAAATACGCATTACGAAAAGTAAGAATTAATTATCTCTCAGGTTCCTCCGCCATTTTTAATAAATAGAAATACTATTTATCAAAACGATTTAAATTAAAACCTTCACTGTTTTAAAATGACAGAACAGGTAAATGTGCCTAAGAAGAGAGGTCGCAAACCCAAAGTTAATGTTGAAAATCAGGAATCCTCGCAAACTGAACTGAAGGTCCCTAAAAAGCGAGGACGAAAACCGAAGGGAGGCAAAATCATTAATATCGTCGATTCACAGCAAGGTATACGAGTTCCAATACCTAATATAATTCTTCATTTAAAATGCTCACTATCGGATCTAGAAACCAACAAGCTAATTTCATCCATATCGTATAATCCAGAGGTTGAAAACGTCGAATCATTCCAGTTTTTCCAGAACAAAACGCACGATTTAAATATGCTTACGATTAATGACGACACAAATGAACCAAGTAGACAAACTAATACAAATACAAACACAAATGATATCCCAGAAACTTCGTATGTGAATGATGATACCAAAATTATATGGAAGAAACTTCGTAGTCTTGCAGTAAAACTTCATACGAATAACATCTCGGAAAAGCGTTCAGCTTGTTTTTGGTGCACTTGCGATTTTGATAATCCACCTATATATATTCCTAAATTGGAATTGAATGGTTCATATCAGTGTTACGGATGTTTCTGCAGTCCAGAATGTGCGACCGCGTATTTATTCAACCAGGATGTGGATTCGGCAATTCTCTTTGAGAGATATCATATGTTGAACCATATTTACTGTAAAATCTATGATTACGAGCGAAATATTAAACCGGCCCCAAATCCACATTATACACTGGACAAGTTTTATGGAAACTTGACGATCCAAGAATATCGCCGTCTGTTGAAAAACGAACGCCTATTATTAGTGGTAGATAAACCACTCGTGAGAATTTTGCCCGAACTCCACGAAGACAATGATGATTTGAATTTCAACACGAGAATGATACCGTCCGCAAGCAAGTTCAAAGTGAAGCGAAAAATCGCATTGTCGAAGAATGAAATAATGACCGAAAACTTCAATTTCAAGTAGTGTTACGTCTACCATCTACCATCTACCATCTACCATCTACCATCTACCATCTAC
>TARA_B110000261_G_scaffold159400_1_pt1 | contig 10382 bp, 24 predicted proteins | sample TARA_B110000261 | Tara Oceans TARA_B110000261 (sample SAMEA4397705) | marine metagenome | biome: Polar Biome; feature: [DCM] deep chlorophyll maximum layer (ENVO:01000326); material: water (ENVO:00002006), including particulate matter (ENVO:01000060) such as... | depth 20 m | reverse complement strand
AAAAAAGCAATATTAAATGGAAAATTATTTTTTTGGAAATTTAGTTTTGCTATAAATAAAACCCTAGCCAAATGAAAATAAATGAAGCGCTATGGTCCGAACTAAGAAAGCGAATAGAAAAGCATATTGAAGACGATGAAAATATTACAGACGTAACTATCAAATGCAGGGTCCAAGAATCAAAAAATAGAAATTATTTACAATTAAATTTAACCTTTTAAAAACAGATATATTATGAAATTAGTTAAGGAAATACGTAAGACTTTAAAAACCAAATTTGTAAACCGTTTTGAGCAACAAAATAATGATACAGTACTAGCCGGTTATGTAGACTTTAAATCTGAATATTCAGAAGAAAAACACAAAGAACCTGTTGTTTCTTTAAATTATGTTTTATGGCTAGAAAACGAACTTAAAAAAAGAATGAAAAGAACCGATGAAGTTAGCACAAACTTAGACCGTCTTTCTGAAGAATACGAGCAATTAGATGAAGGCTACAGTTCTTTATCGCATTTTTACGAAGAAAAGAAGACCGAATGTTTAGCACTTCAGGACAGATTAGCGGACGTTTACGATGAAAACAGAACTACTTATATTGCAGATACGCATTCAATTCATTGTGTTAATGGTGAATTTGTAGCTGAACATTCAGACGGAAATACCCTTGTTTGGGATTGTGATAGCCTAATGCGAGACTTACCGTATATTGTGAGACAAGTTGCTGCAGAAGTTAAGAACACGTCTAAAATGAACCTTAAAATGCTTCAGGAATGTTTAACCGATACAAAATTTTAAACTATGATATTATTAGTCGATGCAGATAGTTTAATCTTTGCTAGTTGTTATAAAAAAAGAGAGACCCCGGAAGACGGAAAATACTATACAGAACTTTCAGATTGTAGAAATAAATTTCGAAGACAATATATGGAAATTGTAAACCATTTAGAAAACATTTACAATATTGATAAGGTAATTACTTTTAGCGGTTCTTTAGGTAACTTTAGAAAATTAATAACGCCGGTATATAAAGCAAATAGAAGCGCAGAAGAAAGGCCTCCTTTTTTACAGGAAATGCACCAATTTGTAAAGGAAGAATACGATAGTGTTTTTGGTTACGGAATTGAAACTGACGATATGGTTGCAAGATATTGGAAACAACTTTCTACCGAGTTTGGAAGAAATGAAGTAATGATTGTTTCGATTGATAAAGACTATAAACAATTTCCTTGTTTGATGTATAATTACCATTATAAACACAAAGAAGTTTTAGACATTTCAGAAGATGAAGCGCTTTACAATTTCTATGAGCAAATGATTGCAGGCGATACTGCAGACAATGTAAATTATTTCAAAGGTAAAGGTAAAAAATTTGCTGAGAAATATTTTCAAGATTGTCATTCTGAATATTCGTACACTAAAAAACTGTACCAATTATTTAAAGAAAAATACAAATCAAAAGCAAAAGAAAAATATTCTGAATGCTATAATTTATTAAAACTAAGAACAAACTAAATATGAGAAATCCAACACCTGCAGAAATAGCAGAAAAATTAATAAACCTTTCAGGTATAGATTTATTTGAAAATACTAGAAAAAGAGACTATGTAGAAATTAGGGCCTTAGCTTGTTTTTTAATGAGGGAAAAATTAAATATGAGACTTTGCTCTATTGCAAAATTCTTTCAAGATAATTTCAAGCCAATGGACCACGCAACGGTGATTTATGCGGTAAAAAATTACCCATATTATAAAAAAGCAAATTCATCATTAGAAAAATTAGAGTTAAGTTTTCGTTGGGAAGAAGGTTTAAACTTTGAAGAAATGGATAGGATAGAATTTTTAGAAATGAAATTAAATACTTTACAAAATAAATACGATAAATTAGTAGGAAATTTGGATAACCCGTTAATAAAAGCGGTACACGATATTACAGACAGGAAACAAATTTGGGAAATGGCAGACCAAATCGTTCTAATGAAAAAAGCGTGGAAATGGAAGTCTAAAGAATTTGTAGATAAATGCGAAGTTATAGAAGCCGGCGAAGGGATAAGTGGTTCGAGATTTTAAAACTAATAAAAAAATACGTTATATGATTATAGAAGTCAAAGTTTCAGACATTTACGAGAACCCGGAAAACCCTAGAACTTTAAATAAGAAAAGATTTGAAGCGCTTAAAAAAAGTATAAAAGAGTTTCCCGAAATGCTCAAAATCAGGCCTATTGTAATTAGTGAGGAAAATATTATACTAGGTGGAAATATGAGGTTTAAGGCCGTTGTGGAATTAGGATATAAAACCATACCGGTTTTGTCTGCTGTTGGCTTAAATGATGCTCAAATCAAGGAATTTGTCATAAAAGACAATGAACACTTCGGTGAATGGGATTGGGATATATTAGCAAATGATTGGGACCGCAAAGATTTGGAAGATTGGGGCCTTCAGGGATTTCCATTTGAAGGTGATGCAGAAGAAGAAAAAATAAAAGAAGTTGAAGAAAATAATGAAACCTGTGATAAATGCGGGCAAATTTTAAAAACATAAAAATATGGGAATTATAGTTTTTTGTTTAGTTATTTTTGGAATAAAAATAGTAGCTGAATTAATAGAATGTTATAATAAAAAAGAAAAACAAATAATTATGAGTATAAATGAATTACCAAACGTTAAAAACCATTGGGTAGAAGATGGTTATTTAACCATAAAATTAGAAACAGAAGACTACATTAGATTAAACTTCAATGATGTAGAAGCACTTAAAAATAAATTTGAACAAATAAATAAATTATGACAGCAATTGATTTTTTCGTAATTTGGTTAGGTTTATATTTAATTTCTAGAGATTAATTTAAAATAAAATGATGGACGAAAGTAGACATATAAAAAAGGAATCACTATTGGCAGCGCTTGAAAAATCTTTAGGCGTTGTTACTGTTGCTTGCAGGCAAACAGATACACCTAGAAGTACTTATTATAAATGGTTAAAAGAAGATGCTAATTTTTCTGAGCAAGTAAAAGACATTGAAAATGTAGCTTTAGATTTTGCGGAATCACAATTGCATAAACAAATACTTGCAGATTCTACAGCGGCAACAATATTCTATTTAAAAACTAAAGGTAAAAAAAGGGGGTACATTGAAAGGCAGGAAATTACAGGGGCAGACGGAATGCCGACTAACTTTTTAATAGAAATAATTGATAAGACCGAAGATTCAAACCAATAAGGTTTTCAGACATTTAGATAATTCAACAGCAAAAATTGTAGTTGAGCAGGGCGGGACAAGGTCCGGAAAAACCTACAATATTTTATTGTGGATAATTTTTAAATATTGCTCTTTAAATAATAACAAAGTAATAACAATTTGTAGAAAATCTTTTCCTAGTTTACGTGCTACAGTAATGAGGGATTTTATTACAATACTTCAGGAATACAATTGTTACTCAGAAGTAGCGCATAATAAATCAAATTCAGAATATAGCTTATTTGGAAACTTAGTTGAATTTATATCTTTGGACCAACCGCAAAAAATTAGGGGCCGGAAAAGGGATTTGCTGTTCGTTAACGAGGGTAATGAATTGTATTATGAAGATATGCAACAATTATTATTCAGAACTCAGGACCGGATAATATTAGACTTTAATCCTTCAGATGAATTTCATTGGATTTATGATAAATTAATCACTAGGGATGACTGCGACTTTTTCAAAACAACTTACCTAGATAATCCATTTATTGAAGAATCTATAATAAAAGAAATTGAATTATTAAAAGATACTGATGAACAGTATTGGCAAATTTATGGCCTAGGTGAAAGGTCCGCAAGTCGAAGTACTATTTTTCAATATGTAGAAGTAAATGTAATTCCTGATGAAGCCTATTTACTTTCTTACGGAATGGATTTTGGCTATAGTAATGACCCGAGTTCACTCGTTTCAATTTATATTTGGGGAAATAATATGTATGTAAAAGAACACCTTTACAGAACGCAAATGACTACCAATGATATTGCATCATTTTTAAGAAATGAAAAACTAGAATCAAATCCAATTTATGCAGATTCAGCAGAACCTCGTTTAATTGCAGAACTTCGCAGAATGGGTTTTAATATTTTCCCAAGCACAAAAGGAAAAGATAGTATTAATGCCGGGATTGATTTATTGAAAAGATATAAATTACACGTATTAAAAGATTCTACAAATGCAATTATGGAATTTAGAAATTACAAATGGAAGGAAGATAAAAGTGGAATGCTTTTAAATATTCCGGAAGACAAAAATAATCATATTATTGACCCCTGCAGATACGCTGCATACTCTATTTTAAGCAAACCAAACTTTGGGAAATACGCTTTACATTAAAATTAGTTATTAATATATTTGTGTATAACTAATAAAAAACGTATATTGCGGTAGTAGCAATTCAGCTACACTAAAAAACAGACCCAATGAACACTTACAAAACATTATCAACCGAAAGATTAGAATCAGAATTATCAACGTGCAATATGACTTTGTCAGAAATGAGAGGTTCGGAAATAGAAATGGCACCGGTTTGGGAATCACGAAAGAAATCAATCGAAAAAATTTTATCTAAAAGAAATGATATTTCATTATACAGATAATAGCAGGGGTGAAAGCCCCTTTTAAATATAAAAATAATATTAACTTAAAAACAGACCCAATGAACTACATTAAACATTTAAAAACGAAAAGTAAAAGTAATGGTATCTTAATGCCTATGGCTAAAATAAATATAAGAGAAAAATTTATAGAAGCTATCACAATGAATTATACTTTTAAAACAACAGAATACACAAAAGCAATAGCTTTGTTAAATAATCGGTTAAATAAATAAAAACGGACCCAATGAAAAACACAATTAAATGCGAGGTATGCGAATGGGAAAACCACGAAGACAATTTTTGCTGTGAAGGCGAAGACTGCGGAATACCTTTGGACCTAAAAATAGAAATTAATTCTTTCGGGCTACCGGAAATAAACTAAATAAAAACAGACATTATGAGCAACGAAAAAACAACAGTAGAATTACTAAAAGAAAACGGGATTTATTTAACCTATAAATTGAGCCATTTAAAAAATAGCTATTTAAACGTTTACGAGATTGAAGCAAAAATTTGTGGTATTTCTGAATGTCAAGAAGATTCTTTATTTATAACCACAACTTCCTGCAGGCCTTTAACGAATAACGAAGAAACTTTAATGGATGAATTTGCATTGGATTTAATGGATGAATATTTAAGACCTGAATAAGACTAATAAAATTAATTTAAGTAGGTGCAGCTGACCAATAATACTGTCGCAAGTTTAAGGTATGGCTGCATCACTTTTTATAAGAGTAAAGATTACGCACGTATAATCAATAAGAGTAAATAAAAAAGTTATGAGAGAAGAAAGACAAAACCCATTATTAGACGTTATAGAGACTTATTTAAACGGAAACATTACATTAGCCCTAAGATATAAGAACGTGCCTTACAATGGCTCGCAGATAGTGGAGGCGTGCGATTACTTCGGATTAAGGGAAGCAATAAACATTCTTAAAAAGTTTCAATACTCAGATAACAGAATATTAAATGCGTTTCACGATTATAACCGGGTCCAATTTGATGAGGTTAAATTGATATTAAGTAATAATTTCTACCGGGATTAATAAAAAATATATTATGAGAGATAAAGAAAAAACATTTGAAATACTTCAAATTATAGCCGTTGGTTTTATAGCCTTTTGTATGGCCTTAGTTTTAATAGATGCAATACTAAATAAATAAATATGATAATACTTTTAGAGGTGATTTTATGGGTTGGAATAGCTAGGGCCTTTATGTGGTTAGGTGTAAAAGTTTATAAAAACAATGAACCCTTTTAAGAAATAGTTATAAAATAATTTGTTTATAACGTTTATTTTAGCTATATTGAAATTGTTAGCAAATAAGCTATCACTTAAAACAGACAAAATGAACACTTACAAAGACGTAGAATTGTACAAAATGATTAAAGATAACGGTAGCGTAACTATTGATATAGTGCCTTTTGATGGTGGAGAACCAACAGAAAAAACCTTTACAAATTATGATGAAGCAGTTGCTGAGATTACAGGCCTAGAATATGAAAATGAAATTTATTTCTAATAGTAACACCGGTGCAGAAAAAAATAATATTAATTTAAAAACAGACAAAATGAAACTAAACGCTGAGAAAGTAGAAATACAAAAGACAAAAGTAAAACTAACAATATCTTTAGATATTAATGATTACAACACTATTGAAGAGAATTTGATTATACTACTTAATATCGCTATTGAGAACGGAGAATCTTCTAATATACTAAGGCAAGTTTTAGATAAAGACAATAACATTAAAATAGAATCAAAACACACATTTTTTTAATCAATTAAAAACAGACAAAATGAGAACCAAGACAGCAGTAAAACTTTTCAAAGTAAATTCAGAATATATCATTAGCATAACGACTGACCATTTAAGCGGGTACAGGGCTACTAAAGAAGACATAAAAAAAGTTAAAGGTTTGGGCTTAACAGATTTTTTTGAACTTTATGACGATGACGATATGAAGTATTATTCAGGTTATGCAAACCTCGATTTAATGGAAGAAAAAAATTTAGATGAATTTGATATTTTGAACATTGGAATGTCGCACGCCGGATGCACCTATATGAAAACTAGAAGTAAGAACGGGAAAATGGAAATGGTATAATATTAACCTTAAAAACAAAACAGATGAAAGATTTAACACAAGAAAAAGAAAAAATTGGTTATAGATTAAGATACGCAAGCAGACAGGGGTGGGCAACTGAATTATTAGAAAAAGAATTTGAAGATATTAAAAACAAAATTAAACTAAAAAGATAAAATTATGGAATGGTATGACGATTTAAATCCGGTAGACGAAAAAGAAAACGAATGCGGAATGTGTGGAAAAGCAATTGAGGACGATAAAGATTTTTGTTCAGCCGCTTGTTTTAGAGAAGATAATAGGTAAGTATAAAATTGGGTTGCTTACTTATAAAGGAGGGTCAGAAATGGCCTTCCTTTTTTTTGTACCTTTACTTTTATAAAAAACAAAATTAAATACGTTATATTATTATGATAAAGGTAAAAATTCCAACATCACTAAGCGAGATTACTCTAAGACAGTACAAACACTTTCTTAAAATTTCTGAAGACGTTAAGAGTGATAACTTTATGAATGCTAAAATGGTAGAGATTTTTTGTTCACTTCCATTAGCAGAGGTAATGAAATTAGAAGTAAATGCTGTAGATGAAATTGTAGAAATGATTTCAAAACTATTTGAACAAAAACCTGCTTTAATAAAAAGGTTTGAATTAAACGGGACCGATTACGGCTTTCATACAGGCCTAGATAATATGAGCCTAGGTGAATATATCGATTTAGATAATAACATTGGTGATTGGCCTAATATTGAGCGAGCGATGAATGTTTTATACAGACCGGTAGTTTCAAAATTAAAAGAAAAATATAGTATAGCAGAATACGAAGCAGGTAACGAAGGAAAAATTTTAGATATGCCAATGGATGCGGTTTTATCTTCAGTTTTTTTTTTGTGGAATTTAGGAATGGAATTATCGCAAGTTATGATGAACTCTTTGGAGGCGGAGGAAACGGAAGCCTTGACGAAATATCTCAATTCAGTTCCAAATGGGGGTGGTATCAATCAGTTTACAGTCTCGCTGACGGGCTTATTACAAGATTTGAATCTGTCACTAAATTAGGATTACACGAATGCCTGTTGATGCTTACTTTCAAAAAAGAAAAGACAGAAATTGAAAACAAACAAATGAAAAAAAAGTTTAAATAAATGAGCGAAGAAGCAAATGCCGGGGTCCGGGGGTATTACAGATTAACGCAGGAAATAAAAAATGCGCTATTAGATGATGTAAATATAAATTCCGTAACAACCGGTGACATCACAGACGTAAATCTAAATAAACAGGATATTTTTCCATTAGGACATATTATTGTAAATAATGTAGTTGATGACAGGCAGGTCCTTCGATTTAGTATAAGTATTTTGGCTTGTGACCTTGTAAATTATTCAAAGACAGAAACTATAGACAGATTTGTTGGAAATAATAATCTGCAGGACGTTTTAAATACTCAATTAGCAGTATTAAATAAATTGACCCAAAGATTAAGACTAGGCGATTTATACACCGATATGTTTCAGGTTGAAGGCAGTTCTTCAATGGTTCCATTTTTTGACAGATTTGAGAATCAACTTGCGGGTTGGACCTGCACCTTAGATGTTTTAGTTTATAACGATATTAATATTTGCACCTAAATGAACACGAAGCGATTAGAGGTGGTTTTAAACACGTTTGCATCAAATGTGGTACAAGAGGCTAGGAACAACCTAAAGAATGACGTAAACAAGTACGGAGACAACAAAGCGGGGGGTGATTTGTATAATACAATGACCTATAATGTGCAGACTGAAAAAGATTTCTTTTTAATTGACTTTTTAATGGAACCTTACGGGAAATTTGTAGACAAAGGAGTTCAGGGAAAAACCTCAACTTATGCTGCTTCAGCGCTTTCTGATTTTCGTTATGGAAGTGGAACAGGACCTAAAGGCGGATTAAAAAAAGGTGTTACAGAATGGCTTAATAAAAAGAAATTTCAATGGCGTACAGAGTTAGGCCGATTTATGTCTTACGAAACAATGTCGTGGTTAATTGCTAGGAGTATTTACAATAAAGGTATTGAAGCAAATCACTTTTTTACAAAACCATTTGACCAACTTTTAGCAGAATTACCAAAAGAAATGGTAGAAGGTTTTTTCTTAGATGTAGAAGAAGCAATAATATTAGGACAAAAAAAATAAACAATGGCAAATTTAGCATTAAGAAGCCCGCAATATAAAGCAAGTGACGTTTCAGGGGCAACCGTTTTATCTACAGTATTAACTTTAGCAATTAATTCTTCACCCGCTTATGAATTATCAAAAGACAAAGCGGCAGGAGTTACAAGTACGGTTTTTGAAATATCCGAACTTTGCAGGGATTTTTTAGTAATGCAATTTTCCGGAAACAATACTTCTAGAACAATTCAAATTGATGTTACACTTACAAATTATGATGGTATAAACGGGACAGGCTCAGTTGTTGGAACCCCTGTTTCTTCTACAGATTTCGGATGGGAATCTTACGGAACTTATATTGATGGGCAAAACCCTAGTAATACTGCATCACGTTCAATTCCAACTTGGCTAATTGCACCTATAAAATCAGAATCTTATTCATCAAATATCTTTGAAATTTTCGTACCTGTTGGAGTTCCCGGATTTGTACCGGCTGTAAATAGTTCGGGTCAAAAATTAACAGAATCTTTTAGTGCTTCAGATACTCAGGTTACAAATAGTTTTTTACCTACCATAAAAATAAATAGAATAAGTTGTAGCAAATATGGAAATGGTAGAAAAATTGTTTTTGTAAATAAATACGGGGCGCAACAGGACCTTTGGTTTTCATTACGAGAAAATCAAAATTTGACTAGACGAAATGAAGATTTTAAATCTAACACTTTGCAATTTGATGATGCTTTACCGTATTACAATACAAGTGATGCACCGGTAAAAGTATTTAATACAAATGCTAAAAAATCATATACTTTAAATTCAGGATATTTACCTGAAGGTTGCACGCAATGGTTTGAGCAATTGCTTTTAAGTGAATTTGTTTGGATGGTAATTTATAGAGTAGAAAATCCTGCATCACCTGTAACAATTCCGGTAAGAGTTAAATCTTCAAATATGGAATTAAAAAACTCTGTAAATAATAGATTAATTAATTATACTATTGAATTTGAAGATGCTTTTGATTATATAAATAACATACGATAACATAGAAATAACATAGATGCAAAAACTACAATTATACATTGAAGGGCAAAGGTTGGATTTATTCAAAGACGAAACGGTTTCGTTAACAGAAACAATTCAAAATGTCAAAGATGTAGCTAAACTATTTACTTCTTTTACGAAGACGTTTTCACTTCCTGCAAGTAGTACAAATAATAAAGTTTTTAAGCATTATTATAATTTTCATATTGTAAATGGTTTTGATGCTAGAATAAAAAAAGATGGAAGAATAGAATTAAATACAATACCCTACAAGACCGGTAGGATAAAGCTAGAAGGCGTTGAATTAAAAGACAATGTACCGCATACATATAATATTACTTTTTTTGGAAATACAGTTGAATTACCTGATATTTTAGGCGAAGACAAATTAGGTTCTTTATTTTTTACAACTTTTAATCAGGGGCCATACAATTCGACTAGTATAAGTTATGCTTTACAATATGGAATGTCACCGACTAAATCTAA
>TARA_B110000261_G_scaffold164636_1_pt1 | contig 10399 bp, 9 predicted proteins | sample TARA_B110000261 | Tara Oceans TARA_B110000261 (sample SAMEA4397705) | marine metagenome | biome: Polar Biome; feature: [DCM] deep chlorophyll maximum layer (ENVO:01000326); material: water (ENVO:00002006), including particulate matter (ENVO:01000060) such as... | depth 20 m | reverse complement strand
GCTTCTGAAGCATTATTAGTTTTTGAAGAATTTGAAAAAATAATACCAAATATGGCAAAGGCTATTTCTGGCTTTGAAGCCAGGCTGGAAGCATTAAATAAACGAAATGTTAATGTAGATAAATTACCTTTTGAAGGTAGTTATGGATTAACAAGTATGGAATATTATGACGGTTTTGTTTTCAGCTTTTCCGATGGTGATACTATTATTGCTAGTGGTGGTCGCTATGATGCTCTTACGGCTGTACTAGGTGCAGGGCGTGAAATACCAGCAGTTGGTGGAGTTATAAGGCCAGACGCTTTTATTAGGGGGGGCGAAAAATGTTAAAGCTTGGTGTTCCTTCAAAAGGTAGATTGCAAAAAGATACAATTTCTTGGTTTGAAAAAAGAGGGTTATTACTAAAACGAACTGGATCAGAACGTGAATACACAGGTAGTATAAGTGGTGTAAGTGGTATTGAGTTGGTACTTTTATCTGCTGGTGAAATACCAAAAGAACTTGCAAAAGGGAGAATTCATTTAGGAGTTACTGGAACTGATTTAATTTATGAAAAGCTTCCGTTACATCAAACACAAATTCATATTGTTGAAGAAATGGGCTTTGGTTTTGCTGATTTGATTATTGCCGTACCAAATGTATGGATAGATGTTAATAGTTTACATGACCTTGACGCTGTTGCTGCACAATTTCGTCATGAACATGGATTTAGGCTTAGAATTGCAACAAAATATCATAATTTAGTTAGAAAAGGTTTACGTAATTTTGGTGTAGCAGATTATCAATTGGTCGATAGCCAAGGTGCGACGGAAGGAACTGTTGCTAATCTAACTGCTGAAGCAATAGCTGATATTACATCTAGTGGAGCCACATTAAAGGCAAACCATTTGAAAATGTTAAGTGATGGAATTTTGCTTAAATCTCAAGCTAGCGTATTTGCATCCAAAAACGCTGATTGGTCAGGATTAGATAGCCAAAAAAATGACTTGTGTAAAAAAATGGGTTGGAAAGACTTAATACTTTGACTAAGTTAAATATTCTTAAAAAGATCGCAGAAATGCGAAGACTAGTAGCTCAGTGGAGGTCTGAAGGGTTAACTGTCGGATTGGTGCCAACAATGGGAGGATTACATCTTGGGCATAAATCTTTAGTAAAATTTGCTTCAAATAAATGTGACAGAGTTATTGTTAGTATTTTTATAAACCCAACTCAATTTACTGAAGAAGAGGATTTTGAAATATATCCTCAGACACAAGACGCTGATTGCGTGTTGATTAAAGAAGCAGGTGGAAATGCTGTTTTTATTCCAGATATATCAGAAATGTATCCTAAAGGATTTTCTACTAAAGTATCTGTTTCTGGGCTGACTAATATAATGTGTGGGGCATCACGGCCTGGACATTTTGATGGCGTAACTCAGGTAGTCACTAAGCTTTTGAATCAAGCATCTGCTAATAATGTATATTTTGGTGAAAAAGACTGGCAACAATTAGCAATTATTAAACGTTTGGTATCTGACTTAGATATTCCAACAAATATTGTAAGTGTTCCAACTGTAAGGGATGAATTTGGTTTAGCGCTTTCTTCGCGCAATAGTTATCTTAACTCTTCACAACTTCAAACCGCACAAAATTTAAGCTCAGTTCTTCAAAAGGCAGCATATAATATTGCCGCTGGTGGTTGCTCATCAGTCGAATGTGATCTAGCTTCAAAAATTTTATTAAATTCTGGTATTGATAAAATAGATTATATTGAATGCCGCAATTCCCATTCATTAAAGTTAATAGAACGCACTAATGAAGATGAATGCAGAATATTTGCTGCTGTTTATATTGATAATGTTAGATTAATAGATAATCATATAGTTGTATAAATATAGCTAAATTATAAAGTTTTATAATACACCAAGTCTTGCTAAAGATTGTTGCATTTCTTCTGGTAAATCATCATCTGACTCTCGACTTGCAGAAAGATCAGAAGGACAATCTTCTAACTTTAAATAGCGCCAACCTTGAAAGGGGCGTCTTAAAGCTTTTGTTGTTGGTGTAAGTTCTGGATCAAGTTTAAATCCACACCTTCTTATTCCATCTGCACCAATAATTTCATCAAAGCCAATCATTTTTTGACGACATTGTATGGCACCTTTAATAACCCAATAGATTGAGCCGCCATTAAGTAACTCAGCTTCTCTTTTTGGCCACATTCTTGTGATGTGAAGAGAGTGTTTAATATCTAACTGAGAACGTCTTTCTTCCTGCCATTGTTTTAGCATTTCTATATTATCTGATCCGACACTAAGTTTGATTATGTTTAATTTTCCGCTCATACTCATAGATCTAGCATTGTGGTGTATTTTGTAAATCTTTTACAACAAAACCTACACTAAATTTTAATAACTTTTTAGTATATGGTTATAAATTATCTTCTAAAATAATATCTGAAGCACGATATGCTAGCATCATAGTTGGTGCATTTATATTTCCTGAAGTAATATTTGGAAATGATGACGCGTCTACGACGCGCAATTTTTTTATTCCATGTACTTGTAATCGACTGTTAATTACTGAATCAGATGGAGATAATCCCATTCTACAGGTACAACATGGGTGATAAACTGTTGAAGCTAATTCACGAAAATTATTTAATAATGCATCGTTATCAAATTTTGAAAAATTAGGATCACAAGCTTTTTTTGTAACTGATTCCATTGCTTTTGTAGCAGCAATAGTTTGTATCATTTGGCATGCCTTTATTGCCATTAATTTGTCATATTTAGTATGAAGTGAATTTGGATTAATTAAAGGTGGTATATTCACATCGGAAGATTGGATATTTATTGAGCCTCTGCTTGAAAATCTTGAAGGTTGGGCTGAAAGTAAAAAACCTGATTTTTTACCTACATATGTTTTTCCATTATTATTTGTTGAATATATTATTGGATTTGCATAAATCTGAAGATCTGGAACAATAGATTTTACACTACTGCGAACAAATCCACTTGTTTGATTAACAGGAACACTTAAAGGTCCTGATTTTGTAAGCAAGTATCTTAAGCCTGCAGTAACCTTGCCTACAAAATTACCAATATCTGAATTTAATGTTCTTTCATTAGTCATAAAATATTTAGTTATAGCCAAATGATCTTGTAACCCTTGGCCAACTTCTGGCAAATGATGAACTAGTTTTACACCAGCTTTTTTTAATATTTCTTCAGGGCCTATTCCAGATAATTGAAGTAGTTGAGGCGAGCCTATTGCACCAGCAGATAAAATAATCTCTTTATTTGCGTATGCACATTTTTTTACATTATTCACTTCATAAATTATGCCATCAGATTGTGAATTATTTATAATTAATTTTTCAACGATTGCATTTTTTATTATGTGCAAATTTTTTCTTTTTTTTGCTGGATGTAAAAAAGCATCTGCTGATGAAAATCGTTTACCATTTCTTGTAGTGTTATGAACATAGCCTAAACCTTCAGATGATATGGCGGTATTGTTTGGTTTAGGCCAATTTAATTCTCTTGCAGCTGCCATAAAGTGTTTTGAGAAAGGATGCATTTGTTCACTTAAATCACTAACGCAGATCGGCCCATTCCCGTAATTTTCTTTTTTTGAAATATGATTTTCTAGAGCGTTATAACTAGCTAAAACATTCTTCCAGCCCCATCCTTCAGCGCCAGCCTTTTCCCAATCAGAGAAATCGTTTTCCAATCCTCGGAAGTAAGCCATTGCATTTATTGAGCTGGAACCTCCAATTACTTTGCCACGGGGCCAATATGAAGATCTATTGTTTAAATTTTTATCAGGTTGAGTATTATATTTCCAATTAACTCTGGCGTCATTGTATGTGAAAGCATAACCAATAGGAGTTCTTATCCAAAATTTTTTATCTGAACCGCCTGCTTCTATTAGTAAGACGTTATATTTTGTATTTGCACTTAATTTATTTGCAATAACACAACCAGCAGAACCTGCACCAATTATAATATAATCAAATTTTTTTGACATTATTAAATAACACTTTGTTCCAGAATATAATAATATTTTTTATGTTAGATTTTATAAAACTTTATAAATGTTTATATTATTAAACAAACTTGTAAATTTTTAATTTCCAATTAGCATGCTTATGTTAATTCAAGGGATTCAAAATGAAATTGATTGATATAAACGCTGATTTAGGTGAGAGTTTTGGTTCGTGGAATATGGGCGAAGATGCTAAAATGCTAGATATTGTTAGCAGTGCTAATATAGCATGTGGAGGTCACGCCGGTGATGCATCTGTTATGTATGATACAGTTAAACTTGCGTCTCAAAAAGATGTTGTAATAGGTGCTCATCCTGGCTTTGACGATAAGCAAGGATTTGGGCGTCGAAAAATCCCTTTAAATATATTAGAAATTGAACAATTAATAGCATCTCAAGTGGGAGCTTTAGTCGGTGTGGCTGGATTAATAAATGCAAAAGTTTATTATGTTAAACCACACGGGGCACTTAATAATTGGGCTACTGAAAATATGGATGTATCCGAAGCAATTGTACGTGCTATAAAGTCATCTTTTCCCAACCTTTCTTTATTAGCTGTATCTGGGACAATGCTTGAAACAGCAGGTATAAATGCGGGCCTAAAAACATTTAGTGAAATATTTGCAGATCGTGGATATAATAAAAATGGCAATTTGGTTCCCAGAGGAGAAAAGGGGGCGCTAATTACTGACACTAAGTATGCGATAAATAGATTAGTGCATTTTTTTCAAACAGGAGAGATGCCAACAGTATGCGGTAATTTTATAAAAATGAATGCTCATTCTATATGCATACATGGGGATAATTCTAATGCTGTTGATATGGCAAGAAATATTAAAAGTATTTTGGCAGAAAATAATATTAAAATTAAATCATTTATATAAATCAAGAACCAAGTAAATTATTGAATTTTTGATTTATGTATCATGCTTGAGCGTAATAAAATTATCCAATTTGTCATACGTAAATTATTTTGAGTAATAATATTAAAATTAGAGAGATATTTTTGCCAATTTATTATCTTCTATTGACATTTGATGCCCAATACAATGTACCAATCGCGACATATCAATCCTAAAGGATGACTAAAATGCAAGCTTTTCGAACACACACATGTTCTGATTTAAATGCCAATCATGTTGGGCAAACTGTTCGCCTGTCTGGGTGGGTTCATCGTGTTCGTGACCATGGTGGAATACTTTTTATAGATTTACGAGATCACTATGGGGTTACACAAGTTTTAGCCGATCCAGATAGCCCAGTCTTTAAAGATCTTGAGGATGTGCGTTCTGAATGGTGTATTCGAATTGATGGGGTAGTAAAAGCTCGTGCGCCAGAATTGATTAATAAAAAATTACCAACTGGTGAAGTTGAAATTTTCATAAATGATATGGAAATATTAGGTTCATCAGAAGAGCTACCTCTTCAAATTTTTGATGAGCCGGATTTTCCTGAAGAAACCCGCTTAAAATATAGATTTTTAGATTTACGCCGAGAAACTTTGCATAATAATATTATCTTAAGGTCAAATGTAATAAAATCTATTCGCAATCGAATGGATGCTCAGGGTTTTAATGAGTTCCAAACGCCGATTATTACTGCTTCATCTCCTGAAGGAGCGCGTGACTTTTTAGTCCCATCAAGATTGCACCCAGGTAAATTTTATGCACTTCCACAGGCGCCTCAACAGTTTAAACAAATGATAATGGTTGCTGGTTTTGATAAATATTTCCAAATTGCTCCATGTTTTAGAGACGAAGATCCACGTGCTGACCGCTCCCCAACTGATTTTTATCAATTAGACTTAGAGATGTCATTTGTTGAACAACAAGATGTATTCAATACTATTGAGCCTGTATTAAAAGGTATTTTTCAAGAATTTGGTGGTGGGCGCGCTGTTACAAAAGATTGGCCACAAATTTCATATAAAGATTCTGCTCTTTGGTATGGTACAGATAAGCCAGATTTGCGAAATCCAATTAAGATGCAGATTGTATCTGAACACTTCAAAGGGTCAGGCTTTGCGATTTTTGCTAAATTATTAGAAAATGAAGGCACTGAAGTAAGGGCAATACCAGCACCAAAGGGTGGATCACGTAAATTTTGTGACCGTATGAATAAATTCGCGCAGCAAGAAGGTTTACCTGGTATGGGGTATATATTTTGGCGTGATCAAGGTGAAGGATTAGAAGCTGCAGGTCCATTAGCGAAAAATATTGGTCCAGAGCGAACTGAAGCAATTCGCCAACAATTAGGTCTAGAAGTAGGTGATGCAGCATTTTTCTTAGCTGGAAAACCTGCAACTTTTGAAGGTGTTGCAGGGCGGGCCAGAACCGTTATTGGAGAAGAACTAAAAATTACAAATTCAGATAGCTTCGAGTTTGCTTGGATCGTTGATTTCCCAATGTATGAAAAAGATTCTGAATCTGGCAGAATAGATTTTAGCCATAATCCATTTTCTATGCCTCAGGGTGGTATGGCAGCATTAGATGCAGAAAACCCTGAAACTATTTTGGGATATCAGTATGATTTGGCATGTAATGGTTATGAATTAATTTCTGGTGCAATAAGAAATCACAAACCTGAAATTATGTATAAAGCATTTGAAATTGCTGGATATCCAAATGAAGAAGTTAATAAGCGATTTGGAGGAATGGTGAATGCATTTACTTATGGAGCTCCCCCCCATGGTGGTTGCGCAGCAGGTATAGATCGGATCGTTATGTTGTTAGCTAATGAGGATAACATTAGACAAGTAATAATGTTTCCAATGAATCAAAGAGCAGAAGATTTAATGTTAGGCGGTCCATCTGAAGTTTCAAATGAGCAATTACGTGAACTAAATTTGAGAATTTTGCCTCAAGAAGATTAAGTCATTTCAAAAATAAAAAACTATGCTTCAAGAAATTAAATCGAGGCATAGTTTGAAATCATTAATATATAATTACTTTGTATTTTATTTCCTATAAATTAAAAGTTCAAATTAATTTATAGGGATAGTAATTTAAAATATAATATTTAATATTTGATATTATCAGTCTTTTCTAAAGAATGGCTTATCTTTTTTGTCAAAATCACGCTTTGGCCCACGATCGCCACCTTTGAAGCCACCACGATCTCCACCACGATCACCACCTTTAAAACCACCGCGGTCACCACCACGATCACCACCTTTAAAACCACCGCGGTCACCACCACGATCGCCACCTTTAAAACCACCGCGGTCACCACCACGATCGCCACCTTTAAAGCCACCACGGTCTCCACCACGAGATGGAGCAGTATCGTTTGCTTCCCATTTTCGTAGAATACTCATATCAAAAGTATCTCTATGAATTTGACCTTCATTGCACCAGACGCAACTTACTTTTGTACTTTGTATACTCTCAACAACAAAACGTGGAGAGCCTGATACTAGTACAACTATATCACCTTCAGAAAGAGCAGCCATAATTTATTCCTTTTTTTGATTTATGGCCGCGATACGCTCCTTTCTTAAGAAAGAAAAGAGTTACTTTTCAATTAGATTGTAAAAATCAAACATATCTAAAGTAATAATACCTGATAATATAATAAAAATAATTAAAGCACTAATAGGGATTGATATTAAAGTTGTATTAATTATGCGTTTCTTCATACTAAAATCTATAGGTGAAGATGCGTGGGTACCTTTTAGCACATTTCCAGTATCACCTTGAGTTTTAATTTTTATTTGTAAATGCAGAAATAAAACGATGAACCAAACAATTGAAAATAAAACTAATACTGCAGTAATTGACATAAATATCTCCTTTAATCTAAAATGGCTCAATTTATGAATTAAGCCAACAATTATTTCTATTTTTTTTGTTTTTTTTACGTTCTAATTTTTCTTAATAATTAAAATTAGAATTTAACTTTCTCGTTGGTAATTATTGTATTATTGCAATATGTGAAATATAAATACTAATGGATAAAAAATGTTGGCATCTTGGAAAATTTTTAGAAGATCTGTTTTAATTGTTTCAGATAACTTAAAAGAGGCATTTCGTATTTCGGGTGCCATCTTTGTAGCTGCTGTATTTGCCAGCTCAGCATTAAATGTATTTTTAACAGGTGATTTGATAATTGGTCCGCCTCAATTTCAAACTGTAACTAATGACAGTGGGCAAGATCAATTAATGGCATTAAATTTCTCTTCAGAAAAAATGATCGCATTACTTGGAGGCAATTTTATTTTCTTTATTGCAATGTCATGGATAGCTATTGCTTGGCATCGCTTTATCCTGATTGAAGAGAGCGGTAATCAATTATTCCCAATATGGAATAATTTACGGGTTTTGAAGTATTCTATAAAAACTATTGCTATAATTTCATCGGTAATCTTTATACTCATAATTCCTTTTTCAATGTTAAATATATTTATAAACGGACTAGGTTTAGTCGCAATATTACCAATTGTTAATATTTTATTATTTATTTCTTTTTACTATTTATTTTTCCGTGCAGGTTTAGTTTTACCTTCAATCGCCTTGGATGAAACAATGTCCATTCGCAAATCATTTAGAGAAACAAAAGATATATCAAATGAAATCTGGGGCCTAGCAGCTATTGTTATAACAATGATTCTTAGTATAGGGATTATATCTGGTATATTAGCACCCAGTAACATAATAGGCGTTCTTGTAACCTCATTTTTCCAATGGATTGTGGTCATGATATCTGCCAGCTTAATGACGACGCTCTATGGGCATGTCGTTGAGCGTAGACCAATTAATTAGACAATAATATTTATTTTGTTAATTATTTTTTCTTAGCTGTAGCTTTCTTCTTTGCAGGTGGTTTCTTTTTTACAGTTTTTCTTCTTTTTGGTGCTTTTGCAATTTTTTCATTAATTAAGACAAGTGCTTGGTCTAATGTTAAATCTTCAGGCTCTATTTCATTAGGAATTGTTGCGTTTATTTTTTCCCATTTTACATAAGGCCCATATTTGCCTTTCATAATATTTATTGGTCCATCTGAATCGGGATGTTCACCAAGTTCTCTTATTGGTTTTGCTGCAACACCTCTGCCACCACGGCTAGCAATTTTTTCAGCTAAAAGTTGAACTGCATGGTTCATGCCAACAGTAAAGACTTCTTCAATATCGGCTAAGTTTGCATTTGTGCCTCCACGATCAGAAGTACTTGGGGAATGTTTAAGATATGGACCGTATCTCCCAATATTAGACCAAACCATAATCCCATCCTCAGGATGAGGTCCAATTTGACGTGGAAGTGACAATAACCGTAACGCTTTTTCTAAATCAACATCTGCAGGAGGCCAATCTTTTGGTATTGATTGTCGGGGTGGTTTCTTATTCTCTTCTGAAACTTCTCCTCTTTGAACGTATGGTCCAAAGCGGCCTTTAAATGCATATATTTTATCGCCTTCATGTTCACCTAAGTTTTTTCCTTCAGGAGGTATGCCGCTTGAATCTTCTGCTCCTGGGGGTCCAAATGCGCGAGTGTAGCGACACTCAGGATAATTTGAACATCCGATAAAGGCTCCACCTGATCGCGCAGTTCTCATACTTAAACGTCCAATTTCACAATTTGGACAAAGTCTTGGATCTCCACCTTTTTCTGTTATTGGGAAAAGGTGTGGTTCTAAGACTTCATTAATTTTTTCTAGTACTTCTGTAATTCTTAATTCAGCAGTTTCCTGTATTGCTGCAGAAAAATCACGCCAAAAACGCCCTAAAACAATTTTATAATTTTCTTTTCCAGCTGAAACGCTGTCCAATTCTTCTTCCAAGCTAGCAGTATAATTGTAACCAACATATTGTCTGAAATAATTTTCTAAAAAGGCAATTACTAACCTACCTTTGTCTTCTGCAATTAATCTATTACCTTCTCTTCTAACATACTCTCGAGTTTGAATGGTTGTAACAATAGATGCATATGTTGATGGCCGACCAATACCTAGTTCTTCCATACGTTTAACTAAAGTTGCTTCTGTATAACGTGGAGGTGGCTGTGTAAAATGTTGTAATGGGTTTACTGTTATTTTTTCAATTAAATCTCCAATGGAGAGTTGAGGGAGAATTTTATCGTCATTGTCCACAACTTCATCATCACGACCTTCTTCGTAAACTTTTAAAAAACCATCAAATACTACAACCTGGCCTGTAGACCTCAGCCCAATTTGATTGTCTTCTGATGATATATCAATTGTTGTTCGTTCCATTTTTGCGCTAGCCATTTGACTGGCTAAAGTACGCTTCCAAATTAAATCATAAAGTTTTCTTTGATCTGCTTCTAATTTATTTAAGTTTTCTGCCGAAACCTCCATGTTTGTTGGCCTAATGCATTCATGAGCTTCCTGGGCATTTTTTGCTTTGTTTTTATACA
>TARA_B110000261_G_scaffold145041_1_pt1 | contig 10553 bp, 10 predicted proteins | sample TARA_B110000261 | Tara Oceans TARA_B110000261 (sample SAMEA4397705) | marine metagenome | biome: Polar Biome; feature: [DCM] deep chlorophyll maximum layer (ENVO:01000326); material: water (ENVO:00002006), including particulate matter (ENVO:01000060) such as... | depth 20 m | reverse complement strand
CATGAGCGTAACGCTCATAACTTCCCTCTAGATTTAGCTGCTGGTGAGTCTTTACCTGTTGCTTTAACAGCTCCAGCTGTTAACGGTTAATTAGAGATAATTAACGTTCTTTAAGAAGAAAGATTCTATTTATAGAGTCTTTCTTCTTTTTGTAAATAATTTTTCATAACTTATATTTTTGTTGTCTTAATTTTTTTATTTCATTTTTGGTAGTTTTAATAAATATCTGTATGAAAATTATCACATTAAGTGTTTTACAATAAAAAGTAGAGTGATAGATTCTGATTATTCAATATTTTAGTTGATCTTTCAGAACATATTAGCAGTGTATTTTACAATTCAACAATACTGTCGAATGATGTATTGTATATTCGTGATATTTTTTTACTAAGTAGTTAAAAAAAATATTACAGATTATTACTTTGTTTCACTCAAAAAATACAATATATTCTATATTAATAATGATAGATAAATATCAAAGTATTAACTGATTAATTAAATTAACAGTTAAAACAGTTTAAATTTTATAAAAACGGAGAAGTATTATGCTTGACGCATTTTCAAGAGTAGTTACTAACGCAGATTCTAAAGCAGCTTACGTAGGTGGTGCTGATTTACAAGCTCTTAAGAAATTCATTTCTGAAGGAAACAAGAGATTAGATTCAGTTAACTCTATCGTATCTAACGCTAGCTGTATCGTTTCTGATGCAGTTTCTGGTATGATCTGTGAGAACCCTAGCTTAATTTCACCTAGTGGAAACTGCTACACAAACCGTCGTATGGCTGCATGTCTACGTGATGGTGAAATCATCTTACGTTACGTTTCTTACGCTCTTTTATCTGGCGACGCTTCAGTTTTAGAAGATCGTTGTTTAAATGGTTTAAAAGAGACTTACTCTTCTTTAGGCGTTCCTGCTAACTCTAACGCAAGAGCTGTTAGCATCATGAAGGCATGTGCTGTTGCATTCGTAAACAACACAGCTTCTCAGAAGAAGCTTTCTACACCTCAAGGTGACTGTTCTGGTCTAGCAAGTGAAGTTGCTGGTTACTTCGACAAAGTTACATCTGCTCTTAGCTAATTTTTAGCTCAGACATAGGTTAATTTAATTAAAATTGCTAGGCTTTACTATTTTTAAATAGTAAAGCCTAGCAATTTTAATTGCATTGAAACAAAATACTTGTCTTAACATATAATAATAGAACAAGATAATCTTTGATTACGTATAGTTTTTGAATATTGTCATATTTCAAATAGAATAAAAATTCCTTATGATTAACATAATCAATATTAAAAATAACTTAGATAATATTACTTTTTTAGTTTTACTTATTAGTATGCTTTCATACTGGGTGAGTATTAGTTTTTCAAAACTTAAACGTGGAGCGCAAATAGGCTATTATTGCATATGTCTAGCAAATTTATTAATTACTATAATACTTGGATCAAGATGGTTAGAAAATGGATATTTTCCCTTAAGTAATTTATATGAATCGTTATTATTTTTTGTATGGGGAATAACGTTTATTAATGGTGTTATTGAATATAAGACAACTTTACCTTTAGTAGGTGCAATCAGTACACCTTTATCTCTTTTTGTTGTTGCTTTTGCCACATTGTCACTACCAGAAGGTATGCAGAAAGCAGCACCATTAGTTCCTGCTTTGAAATCCAATTGGTTGATGATGCATGTTAGCATAATGATGTTAAGTTATTCAACTTTAATCATTGGTTCTTTACTATCTATTCTTTTTCTAGTTTTAACTAAAGGGAAAGAAGTAGATTTACAGGGTAGTTCTATAGGATATATTAATTTTCAAAAGGACAACCTAAGTAGAGATAATGGTATTGCAATGTTAGAAAGTGTCGTCTCTCAAGAGAATAATGAACAATCTAGCAAAAAATTAAATCTCTTAGAAAGTTTAGATAATCTAAGTTATAGAATTATTGGTTTAGGTTTTCCATTACTAACAATTGGAATTATTGCAGGTGCCGTATGGGCAAATGAAGCATGGGGGGCTTATTGGAGTTGGGACCCTAAGGAAACTTGGGCACTTATCACATGGTTAGTTTTTGCAGCATATTTACATGCGAGAATAACAAAAGCCTGGCAGGGAAAAAAACCAGCAATTTTAGCATCGATTGGTTTTGTAGTAGTCTGGATTTGTTATTTAGGAGTGAATTTTTTAGGAAAAGGACTTCATAGCTATGGTTGGGTTTTATAAATAATTAGTTCTGATAAAGATTTACTACTTAAAATTGTCATTAGTTGCAGTGCTAAGGAAAGTCATTTACAATTATGGCTAACATACTCAAATTTTTATTCTTAAAAAACTATAAATCATATGAATGCTGATCTATTAATCGCATTAGTTCCTCAAACAGTTGCTTGGTCTGCAAAGACATGTGCTGTAATGGTGCTATCAAATATTCTATGTATTGTTGCTGGACGTTACGTTATACAAGTAAAAGGCACAGGTCCATCTCTTCCAATCAGTGGTTCTTTCTCTGGATTTGGTCTACCTGAACTTTTAGCATCAACTAGCTTGGGGCATATCGTTGGAGTTGGTTCGATACTTGGATTAAGCTATGTTGGAGTATTAAGTTAAAATAAAAAATAACTACAAATGAAAGAATCTTAAATAGTTTTATCAAAGTTTCTTTCTTTATAGTTATTTTTTATTTTAAATTTTAGTAAGCTAGACCCATACTTCTAGTAGTCTCTCCACCTAAGTAAACCCTAACTGATAAGAAATCTGTAGGACACGCTGTTTCGCATCTCTTACAACCAATACAATCTTCAGTTCTAGGAGCAGATGCTATTTGTCCGGCTTTACACCCATCCCACGATACCATTTCTAAAACATCACATGGACACGCTCTAACACATTGTGTACAACCGATACAAGTATCATATACTTTTACACTATGAGACATAATAATCTCTTTCCTTTTTTATAAATTATTCTTATTGAACTCGTTTTAGATCTTATAGATATATAGTACATTATAAAAATATAATATAAAAAATATTGTAAATTTTATTAATTAAAGAACTGAAATCAGAGAAGAGATTATATATTGAATCAATACAAAAATTGGATAAAAAACACAATAATGAAGAAAAAATATCAATCTATTACTGCAAATGAAGTACTTTATAGAACAGAAGAATTATTAGACGCAGCTTCAAATAGGTACAAAATTACTATTCAAGTAGCTAATCGTGCTAAAAGAAGAAGATATGAAGATATAGATTTATTAGAGGATTTACGCGTAAAACCAATAATCAGGGCTATCTTAGAAATGGCAGATGAAATTAGTCAACCAGAAATCATTAGTGATTAAAAAATTATTTCAGAATGTTATACAAGATCTTTATATGAATAACTAAACTTGATAATAAAATTAATTTTAACAAATAAGCATGCTGCAAATACTTTTTGGTGATCCAAATGAGAGAAAGATTGGTCGTTATAAAAATATAGTCAATAGCATAAATGCATTAGAAGAAGAATTTAGAGAATATACGGATAAGGAACTACAACAACAAACTGCATCTTTTATTGTGAATATTTCTCAAGGGAAAGAAATTGATACCACTTTGCCTTTAGCCTTTGCAGCAGCACGGGAAGCTTCTTTTAGAGTATTAGGTCTAAGACATTTTGATGTTCAACTAATTGGAGGGATTATATTACATGAGGGGAAAATTGCTGAAATGAAAACTGGAGAAGGAAAGACTCTTGTTGCAATTCTTCCTGCTTACCTTAACTCTTTATGTGGCTATGGAGTACACGTTGTTACTGTTAATGATTATTTGGCGAAAAGAGATGCTGAATGGGTTGGTCAAGTTCCTAAGTTCCTAGGATTAAGTGTTGGACTTATACAAGAAGGGATGACTCAGGAAGAACGAAAACAAAACTATTCTAAAGATATTACTTACACTACTAACAGTGAACTTGGGTTTGATTACTTGAGAGATAATATGGCGATTCTTCTGGAGGATATTGTTCAAAGACCATTTTATTTTTGTATTATTGATGAGGTTGATTCTATTTTAATTGATGAAGCTAGAACTCCATTAATTATTTCTGGTGCTGGTCAAACTATCGAAGAGAAATACGTTCAAGCCAATGGTGTTAGTCTATCTTTAGTAAAAAATCGTGATTACGAAGTAGACGAAAAAGCTCGCAATATTTTATTAACTGATATTGGAATAGTTGAATCTGAAAAATTGTTAGGCGTTGAGGACATATATAATCTACAAAGTCCTTGGGCTTCTTATATATTCAATGCATTAAAAGCAAAAGAACTGTTTATTCTAGACGTACATTACATCGTAAAAGATAAAGAGGTTATCATTGTAGATGAATTTACAGGACGAATTATGCAAGGTAGACGATGGAGTGATGGTTTGCATCAAGCTATAGAAGCTAAAGAAAATGTTCCTACACAAAATGAGACGCAAACTCTAGCTTCTATTACATATCAAAATTTCTTTTTATTGTATCCAAAGTTATCTGGAATGACTGGTACTGCAAAAACAGAAGAAGCTGAATTAGATAAAATATATTCTTTAGAAGTAGTTTGTGTACCTACTCACAGACCAATGCAAAGGAAAGATTTTTCGGATCTTATTTATAAAAACCAATATGCTAAATGGAAATCTATAGCTGATGAATGTTTAGATATGCATACTCTGGGGCGCCCTGTGCTCATTGGAACAACTAGCGTAGAAAAATCTGAACTTTTGTCGTCATTACTGAAAGAATACGGTGTACCACATAATCTCTTGAATGCTAAGCCAGAAAATATTAAACGTGAAGCAGAAATTATTGCTCAAGCTGGTAGAAAAGGGGCTGTCACTATAGCTACTAATATGGCTGGCAGAGGAACAGACATATTACTAGGTGGTAATGCTAGTTATATGGCTAGAAATGCTATTAAAATTCTGCTTCAAGAGAATTCTATCCAAGAATCATTTATACAAAAAGATAGTCAATTACAATCTTTGCATTCTTTTCTTAGTAATAAAGTTAAATCTTTTTCCCTTAGTGAAGATGAATTAGAAGGTAAAATATCTATAGCTTGTGAGAAAGGATTTACAGAAGACTCACTTACTATTACACTAAGAGCTGCATACCAAATTTTAATTGAAAAATATTCTTTTTTAATAAAGAAAGAACAACAAGAAGTTATTAATCTAGGTGGTCTACACGTTATAGGCACGGAAAGGCACGAATCCAGACGTGTAGACAATCAGTTAAGAGGAAGAGCTGGAAGACAAGGCGATCCAGGATCTTCACGTTTTTTTCTTAGTTTAGAAGATAATCTATTAAGAATTTTTGGTGGTGATAAAATTGTAAACTTAATGGAAACTCTCCGCGTAGAAGAAGATGTTCCTATTGAATCCATACTTTTAAATAAGAGTTTAGAATCAGCTCAAAAAAAAGTAGAAGCTTATTACTACGATGCTCGCAAACAACTATTTGAGTACGACGAAGTATTAAATTATCAAAGACAAGCTATTTATTCAGAAAGAAGAAGAATTTTAGAATCCAATAATTTAAGAGATTGGGTATTACAATATGCAGAAACAACTATAGAAGATTATTTACAATATTATTTTAATAATCAAAATAGGGGAATGAATTCTAGTATAGATATTCTAACAAAAATTGAGGATCTTTTAGGGTTGCCTTATACTTTGGACTCAGTATATTTTGACACATTATCTTTAAGTGAAACTAAAAATTTTCTATATCAGCAAATTCGTATAGCTTATGATTTAAAGGAAAGTCAAATAGATCTTATCGAAAACGGTCTAATGAGAGAATTAGAAAGATCTTTTTTATTACAAAAAATTGATTCAGCATGGAAAGAACATTTGCAACAAATGAATGCTTTAAGAGAAAGCATAGGCTGGAGAGGTTATGGTCAAAAAGATCCATTAATCGAATATAAAAACGAAGCTTATGATCTATTTACATCAATGACTACAAATATCAGGCATTCTGTTGTATATTTGATCTTTAGATCACAACCTATTTTAAAAAATTAAATAACCAATATTTATGACGAAAAGAACTTTAAGAGGAACTAAACTAAAGAAAGCAAAAACATCTGGGTTTAGAGCAAGAATTAAAACAAGTGCTGGGAGATCAATTTTACGAGCTAAGAGAAAAAAAGGTCGTAAAACTTTAATATAACCATAGTATTGAGATATTGCTGTAACATGTTTCTGATAAGAAGCATGTTACAGTTTTTTTAATAATCTACAAAATTATTTATAATAAAGAAACATCTTAAAAAAATGTAGTTTTTTCATACAAAAAGATTTTATGAGTTTTATCAAAGAATTTAAATTATTGCTTAAAGCTCGTTATCCACTACTATATATTCCTACAACTGAAGAAGAAAGGCTAGAATACACTATTCGTTCTTGTATACAGTTATATAGTAATCGAGCTATTTACTGTTGGGATTTTGTCGATGGTTATACAGGAAACCCTAATGATAACGGTTTTGCGACTAAAAATCCCTTACAAGCATTAGAGCTAATAGAGAAATTGACTCCAGATAGTCCAGCGATTTTTTTATTGAAAGATTTTAACTTATTTTTAAATGATATTTCAGTTAGCCGTAAGCTTAAAAATCTTGTGAAAGTTCTACGTAATCAAGCAAAAACTATAATCATCATAGGAAGTGATATAAATATTCCAGATTCGATTAAAGAAATTGTAACAGTTGTCTATTTTCAGCTTCCGCAAACTTCAGAAATAAGAAGAGAATTACTGAGGGTACAGGAATCTTTAGGATACCCAATTCCAAGTGAATCGATAGATAATTTAGTTGGTTGCTGCCAGGGGCTATCTCTCGAAAGAATAAGACGTGTTCTTTCAAAAATCATTGCTACTTATAAGGAAATTAATGTCGAGAGTATTGATCTAATTTTTAAAGAAAAAAAACAAATCATTAGTCAGACTCAGATATTAGAATTTTACCCAACAAACCAAAAAATATCTGATATAGGAGGTCTAGAAAATTTAAAAAAATGGTTGAAAAGAAGATCTGGTGCATTATCTAAAAAAGCAGAGGAATATGGTCTTCCATCTCCAAGAGGATTGCTACTGGTTGGTGTACAGGGAACTGGAAAATCTTTAACTGCGAAAGCAATAGCAAATGATTGGGGGCTTCCTTTATTACGATTAGATGTTGGAAAACTTTTTGGAGGGATTATTGGTGAATCTGAATCAAAAATGAGGCAAATGATACAATTATCAGAAGCAATTTCTCCATGCGTCTTATGGATCGATGAGATAGATAAAGCTTTTGCTGGTATCGAAAGTAAAGGAGATAGTGGAACAACAAGTAGAGTTTTGGCAACTTTTATCACTTGGTTATCTGAAAAAAAATCTTCTGTTTTTGTAGTAGCAACAGCTAACAATATCTATTCTTTACCACCAGAGATTTTAAGAAAAGGTCGTTTTGATGAAATCTTCTTCATAGGTTTACCTAATAAACAAGAGAAAGAATTAATATTTAAAGTACACCTCTCTAGAATTCGGCCCAAATCGTGGCAGCATTATGATATTCCCATATTAAGTGAAAAAGCTAATAAATTTTCCGGAGCAGAAATAGAAGAATCAATAATAGAAGGAATGCATATAGCTTTTAGTGAGAATAGAGAGTTTACAACTAATGATATAGCACAATCTATTGAACAATTTGTTCCACTTGCTTATACCAATAAAGAAAAAATTGATGCATTAGAAGAGTGGGCAATAGCAGGGAAAGTGCGTTTAGCATCAAATTTATAAAATTATATCTAATTCATTGTTTTTTACTAGTTTTATACATTTTTACGAGTTAATTGTTATGTTAATATATAAAATATCTGTATAAGTTTTATACAAAAATATTTTTACCGATTAGTAATAAACGAAACTATTAACCAAACTTATTTAATAGGCATATGTCACACTTTAGTAAAATTCGTGCGATTCGTTCTCAAGTATAACAGTTTACTGCAACTTGAGGTATACTTTTACAGGTCATTTTGTTTATAAAATCCCATTGTTTAAGGTAATTCAAAAACAATGAATAGTGTATAACTAAATATTAATATTGGTTAAAGTCCAATCGCCCTAAGGAAGGGGTTGAAGCCAATTGTGCCCACATGGAGATTGATTATCAAAGTGAAGCTGGGAGACACAGGGGAATCAGAGGTTTTTCGACAAAACCACACTGCTTTTTGGTAGCTTACTAAGGTTAAGGTAAATCTGAACTTTCTGAAAAAGCATCTTAACTAAACCCAACAGGTCGATATTTATTGTTTGAGGTAGTATTCTCATACTCGCACTGATATGAATTTGTTAAGTGCAATTCCTGAGTAGGATACAGGTGAATTGAGAGAACCTAAGGTAATGTGAATTAATATTTGGAACGAATAAAAACGGGTAGTGTTTCCTAATATTTTTTTGATATAAGGTTGGAGGATCTAATCATAATCTAATGACACTATTCGGGTAGGAACAGACGTAATTGTCTAACGGTATAGAAGAGATAATTCTCATTTTTGGAGGCCTAATGAAAGCTGATTTTAGTATAGATTATGCTTATAGATGGAAATCTCTTCCTTGGAAAGAGTTTGAGAAGACATTATTCCAACTCCAATGTAAATTATACAGAGCTGTGTATAACAAAGATAAGCAATCTATAAATTATTTTCAACGTTTAATTTTTACTTCAAGAGCAGCAAAATTTTTAGCGGTCAGAGAGGTTACTAAACAGATAAGAAATAAAAAAAACGTTGCTAGAGATCACCCCAGCAATAATCATTATCAATATAAGTTTAAACTTGTAGAAAATGTAAAACTATTCACAACGAATGGTTCTAGATTAAATCAAGACGAATATAATCATATATTGCCAATAATTAACGAGTATCTATTAGAAAACATCATATATTATGCCTTAGAACCAATTTATGAAGTTTACTATTCATCAGGAGCTTATGGTTGGAAAGTAAGTAAAAATGAAAACAATGCTATCTTTGACATTCGAGAAACTTTAAGATTTTATTCTAAATCAACTGATCAGAAAGTTTTAAAAGTTAGTTGCAATAATTTTTTAAAAAGAATTAACTACAATTTTTTATTCTCTTTATTTACTTTACCAAAAAAGATGCAGTCTACTCTTAAACATATTTTGTTAAAAAAGAAAACATCTACTTTTTTCGAAGATAGTTTAATGAACAGTGATAAAAAATCGGATAAGTTGGGTAATTTAATTTTACATTTACTACTAAATGGTATTGAAGATTTAAATAATCATAAAGATTTGAAAGCAGAAACTGGCCAAAAAGGTTTTCGATATAATGCTTCTTTAATTTTTATTCTTGATAAATATCAAGATCCAAATATTTTGATAGATAATATTAAAATGTTTCTTAAACGCAGATTATTCAATTTAGAAAATATAACAATAGAGACAATCCAAATTAGAGATGATTTTGATTGTTTTAGTTGGTCAATAAGAGCCAATATTGATAAAAAAAAAATAGTTGTATCTCCATCTACGATCAGTAGGAAAAATTTCAAGAGCAAGATCAAAAAAATTGTTAAAGATACCAGGTTCAATTTAGACAAAAGATTAGAGATTGTACAAAGCAATTATAAGTTATGGTTACATTCTAATCAATATTGTTGCTCTGCTAGCCTTCATGTTTTTTCTATAAAAAAATGGTTATATACTTATATTAGAAATAATTCTACAAAGAGTAGAAGTCAGTCTAAAGAGATTCTTAAGAATATATTTTCTGTATGATACAGAAAAAATAATCTATTTTTTATTAATTATTGGCTGTTAGTATTCTTTTTGTTGGTTAATTTTATGAAGGTCGACTTTTTGTTTAATTTTCCGGGAATGATATATTAAAGATAATAGTAAATCTTTTTAGATACTTGTATGCGTATTTGCTGATCTAGTTTATCTTTTTTACTTTATATATGATTTGTATTATCTAAATATCAGTTGAATATTTTTCTATACCAGGAGCCGTATGAAGGGAAACTTTCACGTACGGTTCTGAACGGGAAGTATCCTTGAGTAATCAGGTATTGACCCTAACAAACAACTTTAAAGGATTTAAACTTATTAAAGCAATCACTAAAAGACTTATCTGTCCAATGGGATTCTGAATCACAAACAGTGAGAGGATATAAAGAAAAAACTAGTTTTGCTAATTTGGTTATTAAGCAAAATAATAATTATGACATAGGGTTCACTTGGAATGGTTTTGAATACCAGCTTGTAGCTGATCTACAATTCTGGCAGCAACCTTGGTCAGTTGAATCATTTCTAGATAAAGTTAGTCAACGCTATGCTTATAATTCAATTATTAAAGCAACTGAAAAGCAAGGATTTGAAACTGTAGAAGAAGTTAATCAAGATAATGGAACTATACGTTTGACTCTACAAAGATGGAATAATTCTAACTAATTAAGATGCGGACGGAGAGACTCGAACTCTCACAAGGTTAACTTACTAGAAC
>TARA_B110000261_G_scaffold34069_1_pt1 | contig 10593 bp, 9 predicted proteins | sample TARA_B110000261 | Tara Oceans TARA_B110000261 (sample SAMEA4397705) | marine metagenome | biome: Polar Biome; feature: [DCM] deep chlorophyll maximum layer (ENVO:01000326); material: water (ENVO:00002006), including particulate matter (ENVO:01000060) such as... | depth 20 m | reverse complement strand
GAAGAAGAGGATGAAGAAGAAGTGGTTGAAATAGACTTGAAAGGAGTTAAGTATTATGGGAGCGAGGATAACGTTGGAAAAATATATGAATGTTTAAGTGATGGTGAAATAGGCGATGAAGTGGGCAGTTATGTTAACGGTGTTTCAATAATTTATTAATAATAATTTATTAGTATAAATATATATATAATGATTGTTAATACAATTTGCACACCAGCATTAATTTATTTAGTATTTTCAGCATCGCAAGTTTTAATAGATACGGTGAAAGGTTTATACAATACTGCTTTAATTAAATTGCTTTTAACATTTGTATTTACATTTATTTTAAATTATTTATGTAGAGCGGGTTTAGGCATATTGTCGTGGATTATTATTTTTATACCATTTATTTTAATGTCGGTAATCGTGACATTATTATTATTTTCTTTTAATTTAGATCCAAAAACAGGAAAAATTCGAAGAGACGATGGACAAAAAAATGTAAGCAGAGATGTTGTATTATATCATGATCATGGATCATCTAATGATGCGGAAGGAAATTATAATCACGGAAAGGGTGTGGAAACTGATTATACACACGGTGATTCGATAGAAGAAAAACGAAATTATAGATTTAAATTGGATTCAACATACGTTCCAGGCGTTGATATGAGAAATATACGTGATCAACGATTATCAAATTATTAAAAGTAATTTAAAACATATTTTGTATTAAGTATATATAAATATGTTTTATGATTTAATTTACAATGGATGTATTATTTCGGGCGCCTTTTTAACTTTGGAATTAATGGGTAAATACAATAAAAATGAGATTCAAAACGTTGACGACGTCAAACAATATTTAATGTTTAAAGGTTTGAATATTTTAAATATGTATAATAAAAGCACGCGTCATTTGAATAATTTTTTAAAAAGATGTGGACGTCAAATAGAAGAGGACGACGAGGACGAGGAAGATTATGAAGACACCTATAAAATTGTGTTGTTGAACAGTGATAATGAAATAATTAAGGGATTATTGACATTTGAAGGGGAAGATTATCATTTAGAAGACGAAGACGATGAATTAAATAATAATATAGAAAAAGCAAAAATTATTTTTATTTCACATTATATTGATAAAAAATATATTGAAATACATAAAGATGAATTAGATTTCGGCGATGAAAAAAAAATGAATTCTTTAAGAAAAAAAATAGAAAATATAATTCACGATAAAAAATTATTATTGAACGTTCAATTAATAAATGGTGAGCATGAATATGATTTAAACCATATATTAGATAAATATTACGTGGTGGGCAATAAAATTTTAACCAAAATCTTTATTGAATTTATTTTACAAGAAGAAATTATTTCAAGTGAAAAATTAAGTGAAAAATATAAAATTAATATAATTGATAAAAATGTTACTATGATTGAATTGAATGAAAACCAAAATATAGAAATTTTTAAAGAAGAGGATGAAATTAAATATAAAATATTTAAAAGTTAATTAAAGAAAAAAAAATATAATTTATTATAAATGGAAGGTTCCGATATGGAAAATTCCCTCGCAGAAAGTTCTCATAGTTCTAATAAACTTTATGATAAATGGGTTTTATGGGCTCATTTACCACATAACACCGATTGGTCTTTAAAAAGTTACATTAAAATAACAGAAGTTTCCACGGTAGAAGAAGTTATAGCATTGGAAAACAGTTTACCTGACCAAATGATAAAAAACTGTATGTTATTTTTTATGAGAAAGGGAATATTACCATTGTGGGAGGATCCAAAAAATTGCGAAGGAGGGTGTTTTTCTTTTAAAATAACGAATAAGAGCATAGCTTCTGTCTGGAAAAAATTATCATATATGTTATCAGGTGAATCAATAACAAAAAATAAAAATTTATTAAAAACCATAAACGGTATTACTGTATCGCCAAAAAAATCTTTTTGTATATTGAAAATTTGGACAGCAACTTTAAAACATCAAAATGTTAAAGAATTAATTGAGATTGAGGGCGTTTCCTTTCAGGGGTGTCTTTTTAAAAAACACAAACCTAATTATTAAATATTCAAATATTATTAAAAATTTAATAAAAATTTAATAAATAATTTATTAAAAATTTAATAAATAATTTATTAAATTTTACAATATTAGGAATAAGATTAGACTTCTATTATATATTAAAATGATAAAAATATTATTAGCTTTATTATTTTTATTATTGGGTTTAAAAAAAAATGTATCAAAACTTTATAATTATTTGATAATATTTTTGGGATTATTATTGATAATATATAATTTAAACGTGGTGTTTAATAATGAAGATTTTTTAAATTTAAATGTTATAATATTTGGTCCATTATTAGTTATCTTAGGTGTAACAGAAAACGAAAGCTTAAAAAATTTATCATTTATAATCGGTATATCAATTCTTTTATATTATATAAAAGAATCATACAATATAGAATTATTTAATAAATTTTAATTATTGGGGGTGTATTTTAACCCCCCAATAATTAAAATTTAACTCGGTAACGGTGCTAAACACAATTTAATTTCACCCAGACTGGCTACGGAATATTTAACAATTAAAGGTAGATCATTTTCGAGATACATTTCGATGGAATTGCAAAGGTTGGTGCATTTAATGAAATAACCAAGATTTTTGAGTGAGAATTCTCCTTGAATGATGGTGTTTTTATCTTGTTTTTGGACAAATTCGGTGATTCCGTCCATTTCGGTGCGACTTAGTTCACAGTTGGCGAACGGTCCTTGACATTTAAATATTAATTCATTTCCTACTGATTTTATTTCCAATCGTCCAGATATATTTGATAAATCGCGAATGATTTTCTGAAAATCACTAGAAGGCAAATTAATAACTGAAGAAAATTGGACACTTGGTAATTCTAATTCTTCTTCATCAGGTTCAATTAATTTTAATTTTTGATTTTTCGATTGTTGTATATCGCCATTTTCAAATTTTAATCCCAGATAATTAACAATACCGTCTGAATATTCGGATTCTTCAATATAAATAGTTAATGTATCGTCATTGTCAATTGAATTAATTAATTTAAATAAATGAAACATATTAACACCAATCACAATTTTTGGATATTTGCAATAGTAATGTTCAAATTTATTTGCATCTAAAAATAAATGTGCTAAAATGGTATGTGATTTGTCCATATTAATAATTCGCATACCATCTTTTTCAAAAGTGATATTTGTTTCTAATAATATATCTTTCAATGCAGTCATCAATGTTCTGAATGGAGCAATCTGAACGGTTTTTATTTCTAATACATAATTGGGTGACGTTGTCATTAATATATATTTTTTTACCATTAATCTTTAAATACTTATGAAAAATTTACTTAAAATTAAAAATAAAAATAATTAAATGAATAAAACATTGCAAAAACCATTGAATATATTATTGGAATTGTATAAAACATATGAAAATAATGATTTTGTTTTAGAAAAAATAAGCGATAGTATTTGTAATAAATTACCAATTGAAGCTGTATGTTGGTGTAAAGAAATGGAAAAAAATGCAAAAAGCACAAAAAAAATAAATTTTATATTAAAATTCATGACAAATGAAATGCAGTATTTTGCAGCGAATAATTTATATATAAGATACGATGGTAAGAATTATTCGCAGATAAGCGAAGATGAATTATTGTATAAAATTCTCTCTGGAATTTCAAAAGAAAAGTCACTTTTAAAAGACAAACAAGAAATAAAAAATATGTTAATTACAAAAATAAGAGACAATCCTATTACAAATGGAATACCGGAATCAATTACGATTCAAAATGTTATTCATTATTTATATCCGGTATTATTCAATACAAAGGATGAAGCAAAATATTTTTTGACTATTCTTGGTGATAATATTTTGAAAAACGAGAAAAACGAGAAAAACGAGAAAAAGTCAAATATATTTCATATAGTAAATAACAATGCAAAGTTGTTTTTGGACCATTTATTATTTTGTTACAAAGATTATTTTGATAATAGCAATATAGTTTCGTCTTTTTATTTTGGTAAATTAGAAGAAGATTCATACAACAAGTGTAGATTGATTGATTTTAAAAATTCCATAGAAAATAAAGTATATTGGAAATTTTTTATAGAACATAATATATTGAATATCGTTGCCGTTGCTTTGCATTATTCACAGAGATATGAAAGTTCAGAAAAATATTTAATCGATAAAGTTGAAAATAAAGATAAAATTTTATTTTTTGAAAATAAAAATGAATCGCAGATTATCCAATTGTTCTGTGAAAATTATTTAACGGATAGTGAAGAAAAAACAATTATAACAGAAAGAGAAATTAATTATTTATGGGAACGTTTTTTAGAATTTCAAAACATTCCTGGTATTGTTTTGAATGCTAATTTAAAACTAAAAAATAAAACTCATGCACATTTAATAATTTTAAGAAAATTTATGAGTTTTTGGGAAAATAAAATAATATCAGACATGAACGACGATATTGAAATCAGTGAGATATTTTATTTTTTTAAAATTCATACTGGGATCAAAACTACAAACGAGAGAGAATTATTAAAAATAATTATTAATTATTTGCCATATATTAAAATATTAGACAATAAAATTGTCCAAGGATACAGTTGCTTGGATTGGAATAAAAGAGCGTCAATCAAAGAATCTATAAATTCTCTCGCCCTTAAGAAAAATATTAGTAAGATAAATTTGTATAAAAAATATTGCAAAACAAAACCAGACATGATAGTGAGTAAAACTTATTTCATTGATAATATTGATTCTATTTTAAATGAAAATTGATTTTAAATTTTTAAATATTATATTTGTTTTATAAAAAAATAAAATGGACTCTATAAGTGTTATTTTTGAAAAATACGGTTTAATTATATTTATATTAATTATTCTAGTATGTTTTGGTTGCTGTATTTATAAATTTTGCACAGAATATACACAAGAACAAATAAACGCAATAAATAGAGTCAGCGATGAAAGAGAAGTTATTGAAAGAATACGAATGAGACAAATACAACAACTACAAATTGAAAATGAATTAATTGAAAATGAATTTATTGAAAATGAATTAATTGAAATTCGTGCTCAAGAGCAAAGAATGCAGATAATTAATATATATAAAGTTATGTTAAAAGAAATGGTAATAAAAAAACCCATAAATGAAGATGTAGTAGTAATTGTTAATCCCGATGGACGACAATTACAACTTGGAACTAAAATAATCGATTAGATGTATTTATAATAATAAATCAAGGAAAAAACAAAATGTAATACATTGTTAATATTTTTCAACAAATACGACTTTAATATTTTTTCTAAATTATAAAAAATATTAAATTTAACGACGTTTTCTGGTTCCCTTTCTGCGTTTCTTTCGGCGTTTAGTTTTGTTGGTTTTCATAAGTCCTTTCGTCATTTTTTGGAATTTCTTGCCTTTATTTTTACGAGCAAGGTCAATGTATCTACCTAAATTCTTTTGTTTTTTGGCAGTGGCACTTTTTCTCCGAGAGACAATGTTGCCGTTTTTCTTTTGCATCAAATTCTTTTTAGTAAGGGCTTTTTTACCAGGATTGGTTTTGTATGCAGTGCTGTTCCAAACTTGACGTCTGGAACCAACAAGCATATCGTATTTCTTACCATTAATGAGGTATTTGCGATCAGCGGTTCTTTTCCAATTTCTTCTTGTCATTATATATATTAGAATTAGAAAAAATATATTTATTACTAAATATATTCCAAACGCATATTTTTTTAATGTTTTTGGGGGAAATTAAAAATTTCCCCCAAAAACATTAAAAAAAATATAAAATTGATTTTGTTTTAATTATTAATAAAAATAATATAAAAAAAATAGTTTAAATTAAACACGATGTCTAAAACTGAAGAATTAAAGCAAAAGTATCAGAAGAAGACAGATATTGAACATATTAAAGATGCTCCCGATACATATATTGGGAGCGTTGAACAAGATGAAGATAAAGGTTGGTTATTAAATGATAAAAAAATGAAATATACATCTTATAATTGGGTTCCAGGGTTATATAAATGTTTTGATGAAGGTATTGTGAACGCGAGAGATCATTATGTTCGTCTAAACGACAAGAAAAAAAATAAGAAAATCATTCCCGTAAAAAACATTGAAATCACGGTTAATCAAGAAACGGGTGTTATTACAATGATGAATGATGGAAACGGTATTGATATTGAAAAACACCCCGAATATAAATTATGGATTCCGGAAATGATTTTTGGTCATTTAAGAACAGGAACAAATTACGATAAAAAGGCAAAGAAAATTGTTGGTGGAAAAAATGGTTTTGGATTTAAATTAGTTCTAATTTATGCTAAATGGGGAGAGATTGAAACCGTAGATCACATTCGAAAGAAAAAATATACGCAACGATTTGAGGACAATTTAGGTAAAATTTGCACTCCTAAAGTTACAAAAACAACTGAAAAACCATATACAAAAGTATCTTGGTTGCCTGATTATGAAAGATTTGGATTAGAAGGATTGTCAAACGATATGTTTCAGATGTTTAAAAAGAGAACATGGGATATTGCAGCAGTAACAGATAAATCAGTGAATGTTAAATTCAATGGCGAAACAGTTCCGATTAAAACATTTGAAAGTTACATTGATAGATATATTGGAAATAAAGATGAAACAAAACGATTATATGAAAAGGTAAACGATAGATGGGAATATGCTGTATGCATTAGTCCATTGGATGAATATACTCAGGTTTCTTATGTGAATGGAATTAATACAAAAAAGGGTGGAAAACATGTTGATTATATTATGAATCAAATTGTAAAAAAAATGGTCATATATATTGAAAAGAAGAAGAAGATCAGGGTAAAACCAATAACGGTAAAAGAGCAATTGATGTTGTTTTTAAATTGTATTATTGAAAACCCGGCATTCGACAGTCAAACGAAAGAATGTGTTAATACACCAGTTGCAAAATTTGGTTCAAAGTGCGAAATCAGTGAAAAATTTATTGAAAAGTTGGCCAAAATGGGTGTAATGGAATCTGCGATTGCATTAAATGAAGTGAAAGCAAGCAAAGCTGCAAAAAAAAACGATGGAAAAAAAACAACAAATATTCGTGGAATTCCAAAATTGATGGATGCGAATAAAGCGGGAACAATCGATAGTGATAAATGTATATTAATTTTATGTGAAGGAGATTCAGCGAAAGCAGGAATCGTATCAGGATTGAGTAAAGAAGACAGAAATTGGTTTGGTGTATTTCCTTTGAAAGGTAAATTACTGAACACAAAAGATATTTCTCAACTAAGAATTAATGCAAATGCAGAGATTACAAATATTAAAAAAATCGTAGGTTTGGAAACAGGAAAAGTATATACGAAAGAATTAATTAAGAAACAATTAAGATATGGAAAAGTATTGTTTATGACAGATCAAGATTTAGATGGTTCTCATATTAAAGGATTATGTATTAATATGTTCCATTCGCAGTGGAAGGAATTAATTAAAATCGATAATTTTCTGGGTTTTATGAATACGCCTATTTTAAAAGCAAAAAAAGGAAAAAAAGAATTGAATTTTTACAACGAAAGTAAATATGAAAAATGGAAAGAGACTAATAACGGAGGTAAGGGATGGAAAATAAAATATTTCAAAGGTTTGGGCACGAGTTCATCTAAAGAATTTAAACAATATTTTAAAAATAAAAAAATCGTGACATTTAAATATGAAGGAGATACGTGTAGCGATTCGATTGATAAAGTATTTAATAAACACCGCGCAGATGACAGAAAAAAATGGTTAGGAAGTTATGATAAAGATGAAGTATTGAACGCGGATACAAATAACATTACATATACAGATTTCGTGGATAAAGAAATGAAACATTTTTCAAAATATGACTGCGATCGTTCTATTCCCAATGTGATTGATGGATGGAAAATTAGCACAAGAAAGATTTTGTATTCTTGTTTTAAAAGAAATTTGACGAATGAAATTAAAGTAGCGCAGTTGGCTGGATATGTAAGCGAACATTCTGGTTATCATCATGGTGAAATGAGTTTAATTAAAAGTATTATTGGTATGGCACAAGAATACGTAGGTTCAAATAATGCAAATGTTTTGATGCCAAATGGTCAATTTGGAACGAGATTAATGGGAGGAAAAGATCATGCAAGTGAAAGATATATTTTCACAGCATTGAATCCATTAACAAAATACATATTTAGAGATGAAGATAAAGCAATCTTAAATTATAAAGATGACGATGGTTTAAAAGTTGAACCGGAATTTTATTTACCAATTATTCCATATGTTTTGGTGAACGGAGGTAAAGGAATTGGAACAGGGTTTAGTTATGAAGGAACGTCTTTTAATATGGGAGAAATCATTAAATATGTAGAAAATAAAATCAATGGAAAAAAGACAAATATTGAATTGCATCCTTATTATGAGAATTTTAATGGAACTGTTATAAAGAATTACGGAAAGAAAAAGAAATATTTGATTAAGGGTAAATATAAAGTGATTAGTGCAGATACTGTTAAAATTACAGAATTGCCAATAGGAACATGGACTACAGATTACAATGAGTATTTAGAATATTTAATGACCGATAAAACAAAAACAGGAAAAAAGAAAACCCCGATCATAAAGAAAAAGACAGACATGTGCACAGATGTAGATATTGATTTTACATTGAAGTTTTACCCGGGTGTATTGCCTAATTTATTGTCAAAAAAACACGACGAACATGTAAATATGTTAGAAAAGACGTTGAATTTGACAGTAACGAAATCGTTGACAAATATGAATTTGTTTACGGAGAAAAATAGACTGAAGAAATATGCCAACGTGTATGAAATAATTAATGATTATTATAAAATCAGATTTTTAGGATACAATAAAAGAAAGAAATACATGTTGGATTTATTGGAATATCAGGTAAAATTATTATCGAATAAGGCTAAATTTATTTTAGAACAATGTGAAAATAAAATTGATTTAAGAAGAAAGAAAAAGGATGATGTGATTGCGTTGTTGAAATCGAGAAATTATGATGTGATGGATGGTGATGAAGAATATAAATATTTAAGAGGTATGCGTATTGAACAAGTAGAAGAAGAAAATGTGGCAAAATTATTGAAAGAAAAGGATGAAAAAATGAAAGAATTTGAAATATTAAAGAATACAAAATTGAAAGATATGTGGAAAGGAGAATTGAAAGAATTGAAAAGAGAATTTGAAAAATACCAAAGAGCAAGAAGAAACAGACAATATGGTAAGAAAAGAAAGTAATACCACTATGCTTTTTAGAAAAAGTATAACTAAACAAATTAAAGAAATTAATTTAAATATTAATAAATGAACACTTTTTTTATTAATTATTATAAGAAAAACAATAGATTAATAGCAAACATACCTTTTAAACATGTATTGCACCATAAAATTATAATTCCAAACGAACAGAGAATAAGAGATGATTCTAAAGTGAAAGAAATTATTAAAGTGCAAGACGCTTATAAAAAAAAACACGGGCATTTTAATTTTTTAAATTTGATAAATATTCATCAATGCAATAATAAATATTATTTAGTAGATGGGCAACATAGGTATACAGCTATGAAAAAATTATATAACGATGGTTATAATGATTTAAACATAGATATTGAATTGACGACAGTAGAAAACATGGAAGAATTAAAATATAATTATGCTATGATAAATAAAAACACCGAATTACCTGAATTTCCAGACGATATAGATAAAAATATTCCTGAAAAAGTAGCACAATATTTTTTTATGGAATATCCAAATATATGGACAAAAAAAAAGAGAAACATTAGACCTTTTTTAAATAAAAATAATTTTCAAGAAGCAATCGGTTATTTATTATCAAAAATAAATGAAAATTATAAAGGGCTTAACAAAGAATTATGTGATGTAGAAGATTTGAAAAATATGATTTTGGAAAAAAACGAAAGAATGTCAAATTGGCAAGTTGAAATTTATATTAAAAATATTAGAAAAATTAAAAAATGGCCCGATTATTTGAAAATATGTCATCAACATAAATTTTATCTCGGGATGTATAGTCACACGAATGAAGATTATTGTTATGATTGGGTGAAAGATATTGTAAAAGAATTCACGGGAGAGAATTTAAAAAAAGCCCCAAAAAAGAAAAATAAGAAAAAAATACCAAAAAATTTGAAAAACCAAGTCTGGAATTTTTACAATGATGAAAAAAATGCAATTGCAAAATGTTATTGTTGTAGCATTAAAGAAATACACATTACGTCCTGGCACTGCGGACACGTCATTGCTGAAAACAACGGAGGCGTTTTAACAGTGGATAATCTAAGACCCATCTGTAGCAATTGTAATTTAACAATGGGAACACAAAATTTATATAATTTTATGAAAAAATATTACCCAGATAGATTTAAAAATATACAGAAAAAGGCACAGGAAAAGGCACGGGAAAAGGCACAGGAAAAGGCAGAGGAAAAGGCAGAGGAAAAGGCAGAGAATGAAAAAACAGCAAAAAAATATTTCTTTTTT
>TARA_B110000261_G_scaffold156478_1_pt1 | contig 10627 bp, 7 predicted proteins | sample TARA_B110000261 | Tara Oceans TARA_B110000261 (sample SAMEA4397705) | marine metagenome | biome: Polar Biome; feature: [DCM] deep chlorophyll maximum layer (ENVO:01000326); material: water (ENVO:00002006), including particulate matter (ENVO:01000060) such as... | depth 20 m | reverse complement strand
ATTGGAACCATGGTCCCTTGCATTAAGGCAATTTTAGTTTTGCCATCAAACACGTCAGCACGCACAATGACCAATCTTTTACCCGCTTTTTCAACAGAACCCACCGCCCGCAACGGCCCGTCACGCCCCGGCGCTAGCAAGTTGATTTTCATCTCGGCAGTGAGCACTTCAAACTCTTCAGGCATAACCGATAAGGCGGCATAGCCTGCCGCACTGTCTCCAAGAGCAAAGATTAAAGCGGCATGGGCAAAGCCATGTTGTTGCAGGCTACCCGCTAAAATTGGCGCCAAGATCTCCACATGACCGCTGCGGACCTCACCCAGTTTAGCTCCAAAAGTCTGCATAATAGCTTGACGATTAAAACTTTGATAAATTCGTTGCATCTTCACTCCCGTAACATTGGCATAACATGGCTAATTTTGCCAGTAAGCACGGCAAAAGCCTGTCGCTGCATGATATCTGATAGCGCACCAGAATCACTACGTAACCCGCCTGTAAACGTACCAAAGGCGGGTAAAATTACACGCTTGTCATCATATAAAAAGCACGGCCGCGAAACACTGCGCTTACCCAGCTGCACTACCGCTTTGGGATGGTAATGGCCTGAAACTTCGGCTTCTTCACCCGCAACAGAAATATGACGGAACACCAAGGCACCATCACGAAACTCCACCAAATGCTGGCCAAAAAATTCTACTGGCCCAGGATCATGATTACCTTCAATCCAAATCCATTGTCGTCCAGCCTGCAACTTATTGAGCCACTGGACTTCAGCCGCGTCTAAGCTGTCTGCTGCTTCAAGGTCATCAAAGCTATCACCGAGGCAAATCACAATCGCGGGGGCTAATACGTCAATCTCCGCCTGTAGCCGCAGCAAAGTATCAGTGGTTTCATAAGGGGGGACTATAACACCAGAACGGCGCGCCATACGATCAGATTTTCCAAGATGGAGATCAGACACGCATAGAATGCGCCTATGCGCCCACCACAAAACGCCCGAGGCCCGCGCTGTCAGCTGCGCGCCGAATAATGAAAAAACATGCCCATTTGTCATGTCACCTACATCGCGCATTTGGGGGGGGACTAGCAAGAATTATTCGGAACGCATTAGGTCAATCTGGTTGATACCCGAGGCTTGCATCAACTTGGCAGTTTCTTCAGCCAAAAGCTGTTCTTCTGCTTGACCTTTCACTGGAACCCTCCCCATCTCTAAGAGTAATGGCGCCGCAAAGGGCGTCACTCGCTCCAATACCACGTGGTCAATACGCCCAGAAATCCTCTTTAGCATCTCTTCGATCCGGTCAAAGTCGACTAACCCTTTGCGTGCCTCTTCACGGGTGATCTGCATCAATACATGTTCAGGGTCATATTTTAGCAATGTGTCGTATAAAATATCCGATGAGAACGTTGCCTGCCGGCCAGACTTACGACTTCCGGGTAAGTTGCGTTCGATCAGTCCAGCAATAACAGCACTCGTGCGAAATGTCCGCTTCATTACAGCATTGCCAGCAAGCCAAGTCTCCAACCCGTCGCGTAATCCCTGTGCCCCAAGCAGGGCGGCGGGGTCTGTCACTGGCTCAAGGCCCCATATCATTACCGCATAATCTGTCGCTACAAAGCCCAAAGGCGCCAGCCCAGCATCCTCCATCCGCTTTGACAACAGCAAACCCAAGGTCTGCATCGCATTACGCCCAGCGAACCCATAAAAAACACTTGTAGAACGCCCCTCATAAGGGAAAGTCTCTACCAAAAGACGATCAACTTGCGGCAGTTTGCTCACCTGACGCTGAAGGGAAATCCAGTTACGCATGTAAAGAGGGAGCTCAGGCCAATCCAACCGCTTAAGTCCATCTAAAATACGTTTGCTCAGCTGAGTTGAGGTTGCAAACTTTGTACCACTAAATGTGGCTATCTTGGGCTTTTTACCTGATTTTTGTGAGACCTCTACAGTCATCTCGCGCAAACCTTCATAACATACCACTTGCCCCCCAATTAGGAAGGTATCTCCTAAACTCAACGTAGCTGCAAAAGCCTCCTCCACCTCACCCAAAGACTTACCTCCGCGACCGCGTAGCCGCACCTTCAAAAGATCAGTATCCTGAATAGTGCCAATGTTCATACGAATACGTTGAGCCGTGCGTGGGTCGCGAAGCTGCCATTTACGATCAGAGGTTTGGAGTAGGCGACGCCAGCGATCATAGCCTTTAAGTGCATAGCCTCCAGTAGCACAAAATTCTAAACAATCGTCAAACTCCGAACGACTTAGCCCTGTATAGCGGCCCACTGTGATCACCTGCGCATAAAGGTTATCGGCCGCAAACGGCCCAGCACATGCTGTGATCAAGATATGTTGACACAGCACATCTCGCGATCCTTTTCCATATGGGTCGCCATCCAAGTCATGCGCACGCACCGCCTCCAAAGCGGCTACACATTCCACAACCTCAAAACGATTGGCCGGCACCAAACGCGCCTTTGATGGGGTATTGAAGCAATGATTGGCACGCCCAATGCGCTGTAGCAAACGCTTTACATTCTTTGGGGCTCCTACCTGGATAACTAAATCCACATCACCCCAGTCAATTCCCAAATCTAGAGAACCAGTACAAACAATAGCCCTCAATTGGCCCCTCACCATAGCCTCTTCCACCCGTGCACGCTGATCACGAGACAATGAGCCATGATGAATACCTATAGGTAAATCTGTTTCATTAGCCAGCCAGAGATTATGAAAGAAAATCTCTGCCTGCGCACGGGTATTATGAAAGATAAGTGTAGTCTTGTGACGGGCAACCTCTAGCAGGACCGCAGGGATCGCATAGGATGCCCCACCACCGGACCAAGGCGCCGGTACATCAATCTGTAACATCTCAATATCTGGTAAGGGGCCTGCCGCTGCATGAATGATCTCGCAAGTGTCCGGGTAACATGCTAAAAACGTTGAAATAGCGTGTGGATCTTCCACGGTAGCAGAAAGCCCCACACGCTGCATGTTGGGGCAAAGTCGCTGCAGTGCGGCCAAAGCCAACATTAGCTGATCTCCACGCTTACTTTCACTTAGCGCATGAATTTCATCAACGACCACCCGCTTAAGGCCCGAAAATATCCGATGGGCATCGCTGTAGCTGGTCAATAATGCCAGGCTTTCTGGCGTCGTCAACAGAATATGTGGTGGATCAGCACGTTGCTTGCGCTTTTGCGTGGCACTGGTGTCCCCGGTGCGATCCTCAATACGCAAATCAAGACCCATCTCAGCCACCGGCGCGCGCAGGTTTCGTTTGATATCAGTCGCCAAAGCCTTGAGTGGAGAAATATAAAGCGTATGCAGGCCTTTATGGTGGCCCTCGGCGAGCTCCACCAGACTAGGTAAAAATCCAGCCATTGTCTTACCACAACCAGTGGGCGCAATCAGCAGCGTTGCCCGTGCATCACAACGAGCCAACATTTGCAATTGATGCGGGTGTAGCGCCCAACCCTTTCGGTCGAACCAAGCCTGTAGTGTTGGAGGCAAATCATTGGGCATACCAGACCCTGTCTATTTGCCTCCGATCTGAAATCATACCTTTAAACAGTCAGACCTTCTGGTTCTGGCAAGTTATTCGCACGACAGGTAGCGGTTAAAGTATTAGCTAACAGGCACGCAATGGTCATAGGCCCAACGCCACCCGGTACTGGTGTAATAGCACCCGCAATCCCAATACAGCTGGCAAAATCCACATCACCCACCAACTTCATCTTGCCCTCACCTTTTTCAGGAGCCGGAATTCTATTAATACCCACGTCAATAACAACCGCCCCGGGCTTAATCCAATCTCCCACCACCATCTCAGCACGCCCAACTGCGGCCACTACTATATCGGCACGGCGCACAACATCTGGCAGGTTTTTAGTGCGAGAATGAGCAATCGTCACCGTGCAGCTGTCACCAAGTAAAAGCTGCGCCATTGGTTTACCCACGATGTTAGACCGCCCAATAACAACAGCATCACGGCCAGACAAAGAGCCAAAATGATCGCGCAGCATCATCAAACAACCTAAAGGAGTGCAGGGAACCATCGACTTCTGCCCCGTCCCCAACAAGCCCACATTCGAAATATGGAATCCGTCAACATCCTTAACCGGATCAATATTACCAATTACCAAGTCTTCATTTAGATGCTTAGGCAGTGGTAACTGCACCAAAATTCCATGGATAGCAGGGTCTGCATTCAGCTTATTAATCACCGCAAGAAGATCAGTCTCTGATGTATCGGCGTCCAGTTTGTGCTCCACAGAATGCATACCAACCTCAACAGTCAGCTTGCCCTTTGAACGCACATAGACTTGGCTGGCGGGATCTTCACCTACCAGAACAACCGCAAGCCCAGGCACAATCGCATGATCTACCTTTAAACGCGCCACATGTTCTGCCACTTGGCCGCGCACTCGCTCCGCAAAAGCTTTGCCATTAATTATCTGTGCAGTCATCTTAAGTCTCCCCAGGCCTGTGTTTGAATAATGTGGCCGATATTTACAGCAAATACTCCCGCAGGAGGTTGTCCCCCGCCAAAGCGAGGGACAAAGGTTCTAAAACAGACCTTCAATCTCGCCGGCATCATTCAGCATAATGGTTTCAGCAGCAGGTTTGCGCGGCAAGCCAGGCATCGTCATGATTTCACCACAAACAGCAACTACAAAGCCTGCACCCGCTGACAAACGCACTTCGCGCACTGGCACAGAGTGGCCCACCGGCGCACCGCGTAAATTTGGATCAGTACTAAAACTATATTGGGTTTTTGCCATGCAGACTGGTAAGTGCCCGTAACCTTGCTCCTCCCATTCTCTCAGCTGATTGCGGATCTTTTGATCCATTAAGGCTTCATCAGCACGGTAAATCCGCTTGCAGATTGTTTGGATTTTATCAGCTAATGGCATCTCATCTGGATAGATCGGTGCAAAATTGGCCATATCGGCGTCCGCAATTTCCGCGACACGAGTGGCCAAAGCTTCAGACCCTTTACTTCCAAACTCCCAATGCTGCGACACGATGGCTTCAGAACCTTGACTGGCAACATAATCCTTTACGGCCTGAACCTCAGCCTCAGTATCCGTCACAAAATGATTGATAGCGACAACTACCGGCACACCAAAGCTTTTTAGGTTTTCAATATGGCGACCCAGATTAGGACAGCCTGCTTCAACCGCTGTGACATTCTCAGCGCCCAGCTCAGCTTTGGAAAGGCCACCATTCATCTTCATTGCACGCACAGTGGCCACCAGGACTACAGCAGAAGGCGCAAGGCCAGCTTTGCGGCACTTGATATTGAGGAACTTTTCAGCGCCCAGATCAGCACCAAATCCTGCCTCAGTCACAACATAGTCGCAAAGTTTTAATGCGGTAGTCGTAGCAATCACAGAGTTACAGCCATGCGCGATATTGGCAAATGGACCACCATGTACAAAGGCTGGGTTATTTTCCAATGTTTGAACCAAATTTGGCTGCATCGCATCCTTAAGCAAAACTGTCATCGCGCCGTCAGCTTTGATGTCGCGAGCAAACACCGGGCTTCGGTCGCGGCGATAAGCAACGATCATATCGCCTAAACGCTTTTGTAAATCTGTAAGATTATTAGCCAAACACAGAATCGCCATCACTTCTGAGGCCACTGTAATGTCAAAACCAGTTTCTCGCGGGAACCCATTGGAAACGCCACCTAAGGAGGCTGTAATTTGGCGAAGGGCTCGATCATTCATGTCCACGACGCGGCGCCAAACGACGCGGCGAGTATCAATTTCTAAATCATTGCCCCAATAAATATGGTTATCTATCATTGCAGACAGCAAGCTGTGAGCTGAGGTAATTGCATGGAAATCACCAGTAAAGTGCAGGTTCATATCCTCCATCGGAACGATCTGCGCATAACCACCACCAGCAGCACCACCCTTCATACCAAAGTTGGGACCTAAAGACGCCTCACGGATACAGACCATCGCATTTTTACCAATACGGTTCAAACCGTCACCAAGCCCAACCGTGGTCGTGGTCTTACCCTCACCAGCAGGGGTCGGGTTAATAGCTGTAACCAATATCAACTTACCATTTTCACGGCCCTGCACTGAATTGATGAAAGATTGGCTTACCTTGGCCTTATCATGACCATAAGGCAGCAGATCTTTGCTCTCGATGCCAATCTTCGCACCAATATCCTGAATGAGTGCCTTCGAAGCGCCACGCGCAATTTCAATATCCGACTTATAGCCCATTTTATATCTCCCGCTGTGGCCCCATGACCAAAGTATACTATTGCATGTATCGCTATCGTATCTTGAAAAGCAGAGTAAATCCGACATTCGCGCTTGCGTGTGCGGCAGCAAATCACTGTCCATGTGTCAATCGGAAACAAGCACTTCACCTCTAAAATAAATTTAGTGAAGTCATCAAAATATTTTGGCCAAAGATTTGCAAAAAATACTTTTGTGCGGCACACCTACTTTTGGTTGCTAAAGGCTATTTGATAAATTGTTTGGCCCATTAACCCTTAAATCAAATGAGATTGACCATCAGGCAGCCAAACACGTTGTTCAGGGCAATGCAGCTTCAGCTGATCTCCTATAGCCAACTGCCCTGGCCGCTCAACCCAAGCAGTCACACCGCGCCTACCCTTAGCGTACTGCTTAAACGATTTACCAAGCCCAGGAAGATCACGCTCAATAGTCATTCCGATTTGGTGGCATGGGTAATTTTGCATATCAACCACCAGCGTTGTTCCATTTGTAGCCTGAAGCCGCGATGAAGGTGGAATATGCGAAAAATCTGGACAGCCTGACAGCACAATATTTGCACCCAACCATTCTGGATTAAACTTGGGAATTTTCATAGCTCGCGCTATTTGGTCGATTTCTTCTCGGCTAACAACGCTGAGCTGCCGCACATTAGCGATTTGGGTATCTATTTTATGTTGCTGCAACACGCGGCTGTCAGAAGCCCGGTGGCGGCCACTGTGCGCACCGCCCAGCACGCCATTCCAATCAAGATCTACTGATTTCCGCGGCTCAGTCTCAACTTCCAAACCAAGCCGCTCGGTGACTATCCCGAGCCAAGTGATCTGCAAAAATAAATTTTTGGCCACTAATGCAGGCATGTTGGTAAACCTTCTATTAAATAAATACCCCCACTGAGTTATCGAGTGGAGGTTTTAAACTTTATACAGAAGGTTCTGGTTCCATCCCGCCGTCACTGAGTTTCGACTTCGGCTTAGTCTTGGGTATGGCCGTCACTGAGGGTGTGCCTCCAGCACTTGTGCTGTCGTCCTCATCTTCGTCACGGTTTAGAACTTCCCCTTCCATTACTTTCTTAATTTCTGCTCCAGTGAGGGTTTCATACTCAAGCAACCCCTGAGCTAAATTTTCAAACCGCACTTTGTTATCAGTGATAGTTTTTAGAGCCAAATCATATCCATCTTGCACGAAGGTTCGCACTTCAGATTCGATCAGCTCTTTTGTACCCGCAGAGGTCGATAGACCAGAGGTCCGCCCAGAGTAGCCTTCAGCAGCCTCAGAGTAGTCGATATTACCAACCAGATCGGACATGCCCCAACGCATTACCATAGCGCGCGCTAAACTAGAGGCCTGCTGAATGTCGCCGGACGGTCCGTTCGACACCTGATCTTCGCCATATTTAAAAATTTCAGCTGCTTTTCCAGCCATCGTCATGGCCAATTCATCATGACATTCGTCACGGTAAAAATTCAACCTGTCCATCTCGGGCAAACTCATTACCATGCCACCAGCACCGCCACGTGCAATTATTGTAGCCTTATAAACAGGCTGACATTTCGGCAGAAGAGATCCAACCAAAGCATGGCCCGCCTCATGATACGCCGTTTTTTCCAATTGAGTCTTGGTGCGCACCATAGAACGGCGCTCAGCCCCCATCAGGATTTTGTCTTTGGCCTTTTCAAAATCTTCCATTGTCACTAAACGGCGGCCAATTCTAGCAGCAGCCAGTGCAGATTCGTTAACTAAATTTGCCAGGTCAGCGCCAGAAAACCCGGGTGTACCGCGCGCAATAATTCGTAAGTCAACATCCGGACCTGTTGGCAATTTACGTGCATGGACGCCCAGTATTTTTTCGCGCCCACGTGAGTCTGGGCTTGGAACAGTTACTTGACGGTCAAATCGTCCCGGCCGTAGCAATGCTGGATCCAAGACATCCTTACGATTAGTCGCAGCGACAATGATAATTCCTTCATTTGCTTCGAACCCATCCATTTCAACCAACAACTGATTCAATGTTTGCTCACGCTCATCATTACCACCCCCGTAACCGGCACCACGGGCCCTACCCACAGCGTCAATTTCATCGATAAATAGGATGCAAGGCGCATTCTTTTTGGCTTGCTCAAACATATCACGAACGCGACTCGCACCTACACCAACGAACATTTCTACAAAGTCTGATCCCGAGATTGAAAAGAATGGAACTCCTGCTTCACCAGCAATTGCCCGTGCCAGCAATGTTTTACCAGTCCCAGGAGCGCCTTCAAGCAGCGCACCTTTTGGTATCTTACCACCAAGTCGGCTAAATTTCTCTGGGTTGCGCAAAAAATCTACAATTTCTTCCAGCTCTTCTTTTGCCTCATCAATTCCTGCAACATCATCAAAGGTTACATTCCCTTGTTTTTCAGTCAGCAATTTGGCGCGGCTTTTACCAAAGCCCATCGCACCACCTTTGCCACCACCCTGCATGCGGTTCATAAAATAAATCCAGACCCCCACCAAAAGCATGATCGGCAAGAGTGACATCAGCACAGATTGAAACATCGATGTTTCTTGAGACTTAGCAATAACACTTACGCCCTTGGAGACTAGTAAATCACTAACCTGAGCGTCACCCGGCACAATTGTTTTAAATTCAGCGTCATTTGGACCTGTGTAGCTGACGGTCTCTCCGTCCAAAGTAGCGCTACTCACTTGTCCATTTTCCACCGCCTGCACAAAGTCAGAATAGGTTGTCGCGCGGCTCGAGGTAGATTCCCCACCCCCCGAAAATAGCCGGAACAGCATCAAAAGTAGAATAAATAAAACAAACCAGAAGGCGATGTTGCGTAGATTACCCAAGGGAAACTCCTATCAGAAACGCAATGTGTCGACGCATGTAAGCGCCGGAATTAGTACTAAGATAGTCATCACACTGCTTATTTCAACGGGGTTACTATCATTCCCATGGCGTTGGAACCACCTGAAGCACATCTTTTTGTCCAAACCCCGCCTGAGGAGCGGAAATAAGCTGATCATTCTGCCAAACAGAAGGACTAGATTCTAGTGCAATTCGTGGTATTCCACCGGAACGCCAATCCGGACATAAAGACAGACCATAGGCCCCAAGCGCACGAATTTCATATGTTTTATTATGGTTTGGTGCAAAATAACGACCATCCCAAAGAGCTGGACACAGAGATGTTACTTTGGCCACGGCCACATATTCTCGGCTAATACGCAATAAGTTTCCTGGCTGCGGTATTAGGACACATCCGTGCAAACTAAATGTCGTTTTTGCAGAAATCGCCCGCAACAACGCCGAATTTCTAGGCTTATAGACCTGCCCACCAATCCATCTAAGTGACTCCGCCACAATCTGCTCTACATACTCGCTTGGCAACTGTGCCAGTGCACTTCGGTCAAATATAATATCACCAAAATCAATTTGTGTGACGGCCTGGCGTATGGTTTTCAGTGAAAACGCCAAAGCTTTTTGTACACTGGACATGCGAGCCGCAGTCTTAGCCAACCGAGCAGTGTTCAATCCCAATTCATCCAGCTGGGGCTGTATTTGGCGCATTTGCACCCGTGTGTAAGACCTATCATCATTACTTGGATCTTCGCACCAAGATTGTCCCTGAATCCGCAAATAGCATCGTAGATCATTGCGCGAAAAGTTCAACAAAGGCCGTGCCCAGTTTAATCCCTTATTACGCCAACGCGCCTGCATTTTGGCCAAGCCATCGACCCCAGAGCCGCGCGCCAAACGTATCAAGAAGGTCTCTGCTACATCGGTTTGGCTATGCCCCAAACAGACAACCTCAAAGCCACGGCCCCATTCCGACAGCGCATCGTAGCGTGCAGCACGTGCACGCGCCTGCAGATTTGAGCCTAAAAGCAAATTAGTTATAGGCAAAGTATCATGCTCAATCCTAAGGTCAGAACAGAGTGCGCCAACCCAACTCGCCTCGTCGCCCGCCTCTGGGCGCAGTCCATGATCTACAGTGGCAACCCGTAGTGTGGCCTTCGGCAAGGCCTCACGTAAAGCCAACAGCATCGCAACAGAATCAGACCCACCCGAAACCGCCACCCCAATCGTGGCGTCCGCGGCCACATCCTCAAAACACTCAATAAGATCAGCTAAAATTTTAGAGCGTATCTGCTCGGTCATATGCAGGACAGTTCTGCCGCTGCCTGTTTGGCATCAGCTACAATATCTGAATTCGAATAACGAAATTGTACCTCATTCAATGTCATACAGCCTTCTTTGGTATTACCCATATGATGAAAAGCTAAAGCAAGGTTATACAAAGCAGAGGAAGCAAATTCATTTGCCTCGTCAACCGAATAAGCCTCAAGGTAGGAACGTGCGGCGAGGCGGAACTTA
>TARA_B110000261_G_scaffold76994_1_pt1 | contig 10636 bp, 10 predicted proteins | sample TARA_B110000261 | Tara Oceans TARA_B110000261 (sample SAMEA4397705) | marine metagenome | biome: Polar Biome; feature: [DCM] deep chlorophyll maximum layer (ENVO:01000326); material: water (ENVO:00002006), including particulate matter (ENVO:01000060) such as... | depth 20 m | reverse complement strand
CGTCCCGTTTCGCTAAATTTCTTCATAAACTCAGTTAATTTATCGGCATTCTGGTCAAGCTTGTAAAAAAGGTATCGCTCAAAGTTGCTGGCAACCTGAATGTCCATTGCTGGACTATGAGTGAAGTTGACGTCACCTCTTTCATAAATGCCGGTACGAAAGAATCTCGCCAGAATGTCATTGCTGTTCGTTGCAATGATGAGTCTTGCGATCGGCAATCCCATCTGCTTGGCGATATATCCAGCAAGCACATTGCCAAAGTTTCCAGTCGGCACACAAACGTCGAACTTTTTGGGTTGGCCAAGTTGATTGTATGCAGAAAAATAGTAAACCACTTGCGCTAGCACTCTCGCCCAGTTGACCGAGTTAACCGCTGCAAGTTGATAACTGTCTTTGAATTCTAAGTCTGAAAAAATCGTTTTCAATAACGACTGACAATCATCGAAACTACCGTTGATGCCAATGTTGTGAACGTTGGCATCGAGTACCGATGTCATTTGAAGTTCCTGCAATGGGCTTGTTTTGCCTTCAGGAAACATAATGTAGACATCGATATTGTCTTTGCCTCGCACCCCAGCGATTGCAGCACTACCCGTATCGCCACTGGTTGCGCCGAGAATATTCACACGACTTCCCGACTCCTTCAGAATGTGTTCGAACACGTTACCTAAAAATTGAAGCGCAACATCCTTAAACGCCAGGGTTGGCCCATGGAACAGCTCTAGTATATTGATATCACCGATGGTCCTAAGAGGCACAATGTCGGGATGCGAAAAAGTCGCGTAGCTTTTATTAATAATCGCCTTAAGCTCGGACTCTTCGATATCGGTGATATAAAGCGACATAACCTCGTAGGCGAGTTGGGCATAGGTAAGGTTTTTGAATTCCGGCAGGCATTGAGATACATCTGGAATGGATTCCGGCAACAACAGCCCACCGTCTGATGCTAATCCCATCATAACGGCTTGCTTGAAGGTCAATTGACTCACCTTGCCGCGGGTGCTCTGATATTTCATGCGATGTCCATTCGTTTACTTGGGGTCAGATTATAGAGTGCAACCGTTGCGGTTGAAATTCCGATTTTGTATTAGTGCTATAACTGGAATCACCTTGTACCTGTTTAGGTCGCCTTGGCAGCTTGTTTATCGATTGACCTCTTAAGTGGATCCACTATGTGGGCAGCAAGTATAAACATCGCGTTTAAGATTAAGCGGTGCGCGCCCATTAGCGACCGATCAGGATTGAAGGTCGTCAAAAAAAAGGGGTGCAAAAGCACCCCTTGGTATTTCGATTTAACTTTGGTGCGGTATAAAAGCTTAGACATTCACAAACCTAAGTTAGACTGCCTCACCGCCCGTTTCTCCTGTCCTGATACGGATAACATTCTCAAGGCTGGTGATAAAAATCTTTCCATCACCCACTTTGCCCGTATTCGCTGCGCTGCTAATCGCTTCGATGACCGCATCGAGATTTTCATCCGATATAGCCACTTCAATTTTCACTTTGGGTAAGAAGTCTATTACGTACTCTGCACCTCGATATAGCTCTGTGTGCCCCTTCTGGCGACCAAAACCCTTTACCTCTGTCACAGTCATCCCCTGAACTGAGATCTCTGACAGTGCTTCTCTGACGTCATCAAGCTTAAACGGCTTGATAATCGCTGTGACTAATTTCATGTGTTTTCTCCTATTTAAGGATTGCCGTATTTTTGTGTAGGCCAATGTAACGAAAATGCAGAAGCTTTCCAATGCCTAAAGCAAGCAGCGCCTATAACTAGAATATCGAATCAAAAATTAGGACCAGCGAATCTATTTGGTCTTACTTCGACATCTTAGTCGCCCCACGTGAATTAGCAGAAAAGTAATGCTTTTTAGTTTCCTCCACCCTTTAGTTAATAACTCACATCTGCGAGTACCTGACTCACACGCACTTGCTGATGCAACTTAGTTGGTTCCTGTTATAGAGCATTGACCATGCCAAGTTATCAAATCATATATAAATCAGGGGTTTAGCCAATAGATGCACAGTAATAGCCCTTATCCACGCACCATATTGATGCCGCTATATTCGTGACGATCGATTCCGGTGCGAATTATCGCCCAAATTTCGCATCCACTTAGATTTGTATAAGTGTTGTCGTACCCCAGCGTTAGCTTTATGCCTATTCAAAGCAACTAACCCGAAGCTGACACTACAACCAGGTAAACAGCGTAGTGAGCACAACCAATGCCAGTGGCAACTATCTACTCCAGAGCCCAAGTGGGAATCGATGCCCCTGTTGTTACGGTAGAAGCTGATATTAGCAGCGGTCTGCCTCAAACAGTGATTGTTGGATTACCAGAGGCGACCGTGCGAGAAAGCAAAGACAGAGTCAAGGCAGCCATCATAAACTCTGGATTTCAGATGCCCTCGCGCAAGGTGACAATAAATCTTGCGCCTGCAGATCTGCCGAAGCAGGGCGGCCGCTATGACCTAGCCATTGCGCTCGTCATTCTTGCCGCAAGTCATCAAATTCCGATCGACCCACTGCAACAATTTGAAGCACTCGGTGAGTTGGCACTGAACGGTTCTGTCAGAGGCGTTAAAGGAATCCTACCCGCCACACTGCAAAATCAGAGCACCTCACGTGAACTCATCATTCCAACAAGTAACGCATCAGAAGCAGCGCTTGCACCTTCACAGCAGGTTCTGATGACCGATAGTCTGCTCGGTGTTGTTGCCCATCTAACAGGGTCTTCAAAGATGAGCGGCCCGAAACGGCAGTCAAAGCGAGCTTCAGAACATTTTACAGCTGGCACTTCAGTAAAACTAACCTCTATGGAGACAATCAGTCAGGATTCAGACAAACCTCTTTTGTCGGACGTGCGGGGGCAGCATATGGCCAAGCGCGCGCTGATCATTGCCGCCGCGGGTGGGCATAACATTTTACTGTTGGGTCCACCTGGCACCGGCAAATCAATGCTGGCGAGCCGCCTCTCGGGCTTATTACCCAATATGAGTGATCATGAGGCTTTGGAGCTTGCGTGTATCCGCTCTATATCGAGCGAGTTGTCAGATCATCACCATTGGCATAAACGGCCGTATAGAGCCCCGCATCATACGGCTTCTGCCGCCGCTTTAGTGGGCGGCGGTAATCCACCCAAGCCAGGAGAAATATCGTTGGCTCATAACGGCGTATTGTTCCTTGATGAGTTGCCCGAATTTTCGCGCCAAGTCTTAGAAGTGCTTAGAGAACCCCTAGAGTCCAGACACATCGTGATTAGCAGAGCCAATAATCACGTGACCTATCCGGCCGGGTTTCAACTTGTCGCAGCGATGAACCCGTGCCCCTGCGGCTACTTGAGTGAGCAAACCAGTATGGGCAGGGACCGATGCCGCTGCACTGTTGATCAGATATTACGGTATCGACACCGTGTCTCTGGCCCACTAATGGACAGAATCGACTTACACGTTGACGTCCCCACGCTTGCAAGAGGCACCTTCTCTGATCCTCAATTAAAAGGGGATATAAGAGAACATTACCAGGCCGAAACGATGATTCGAGATGCGCGAAAACGCATGCGGAACAGGGGACGTACTAACGCCCAACTGTCATCTAAAGAAGTCGAGGCAAAGTGCTTATTGGAAAGTCAGGGGCAAAAGCTATTGGACGATGCTGTCCATCAGCTTGGGTATTCCGCACGAGGCTATTACAAGGTGTTGAAAATTGCCCTTACCATTGCCGATCTTGAGGGTGCTGACCAAATCAGCTCATCCCATCTGAGTGAGGCTCTAAATCTAAGGCGATTGGATCGTTTGGACATGTGATGTTCAATATAAGCCGAATCAGCGGCGCCACTTCTGGAACTGCACGATCACTGATTCGGTGTGACTATATGTTTCTCTTAATTTACTGAATCTACCATATAGTCAACGATCGCAATAATGTCGTCGTCACTACAGGTAAAACACATGCCTTTGGCTGGCATTGCAGGCGGTAATCCATTGATACCGCTCTGATAGAGCACGTCCATACCCTTAGCAATTCTCGGACTCCAAGCGTCTTTATCACCAAGCTTTGGCGCTCCAGCGATACCGGCCGCATGGCAGGTCGCACAGGTCTTATCGTAATTGGTTTTAGCACCACCTGAGTCAGCACTCGCCATAACCATGGCACCAGAGTTACTCGCGCAATCTTCGCCCTGTAAGCAAATACCACCGCTCTTCTTGATTCTCTCAGCTATTTCGTTCTCAACAGTCCCCGCCGCAACCATCATCGGAAGTGCACAGAGGGACAACAATAAAATTCCAATCTTTTTCACGCTACTTACTCAACATACTAGTTAAAAATCGCGCGCATTATATCCTATTTAATACGCAATATCACTCAGCATTAATAACTCAGGCGCTAGCCTGTGCCACTCCAATTCTTGTCTTCATATTCTCTGTTCGACGTAAATTGAAATACGCTTGATGTGCCACCTTCTACGACAGATTGTTCTGACACAAGCGTCAATACAGCCCGATCCCGAAACTCCAACAAAGAATCTGAACCAATATTTACCATCGAGCTACGTAATTTATAAAGTGTCGTATCGAGCACATCCGCAAGCGGCCCAACGAGCGGTACGAACGCGTCCACGCCCTCTTCAAAGACCATTTTTCGCGTGCTCATACCATCGTCGTAACGCTGCCAGTTTTGCGCACGCAGGGTACCTTCACCCCAATAAGGTTTGTACATTTGACCATTAATCGTCGTTTTTGGCGTCGGGCTTTCATTTGTCATCGCAAAATATCGCCCCATCATCACGAAATCAGCCCCCATCGCCAAAGCGATAACGACCTGAGTATCATTAGCTAAGCCACCATCAGAGCATATTGGAATATAGATGCCCGTCTTCTCGAAATACGCGTCCCTTCTTGCCGCAACTTCCAGTAAGGCTGAGGCTTGGCCACGCCCAACGCCTTTCTGCTCCCGAGTGATGCAGATGGAACCGCCACCAATCCCTACCTTAATAAAGTCTACGCCGGCTACCTCGACCAGATAATCGAAACCTTCAGCGGAAACAACATTGCCACCGCCAATAATAATTTTTTCACCGAAGTTCTCCCGAATCCACTGAGTTCCCTCCATTTGATACTCAGTAAAGCCATCTGAAGAATCAAAACACAGCGCATCGGCACCAGCCTCAAGTAATGCCGGTACTCTCTCCTTGTAATCATGGGTATTAATTGCCGCACCCACACAAAGACGTTTCGACTCATCAAGCAGCTCCATTGGATGACGCTGATGGTCGACATAATCTTTCTTAAACACTAATGCAATTAAGCACCCTTTATTATTAACGATCGGCAGACAGTCTTTCTTATGTTGGTGCAGTAGTTCGTTAGCTTCCCGAAGACTTATGCCTTCATTGCCATGAATAACGTCAGAGTAGGGCGTCATATGCTCTCCTACAGTACGCTGTAGATCGTCTTCAAACTCCCAAAAGTCTTTATCCGTAATTATTCCTTGTAATTTCCCGGTCGCAGTACCGTCATCCGTGACCGGCACCGTCGAGTGTCCCGTTCGATTCATTAGCTCAGTCACCTCGGCAAGAGTCGTATTCATTTGCACATTTGAATCGCTCTGAACAAAACCGGCCTTGTGTGATTTTACTTGCCGCACCATTTCTACCTGCGTTTCGATCGGCTGCGAACAAAAAATGAATCCCAGTCCGCCTTGACGAGCTAAAGCGATAGAAAGCTGGGTGCCGGAAACAGCCTGCATGCAGGCCGACACTACTGGGATGTTAAGCTTTAATCGGCCCGTCTTTTGTTTCGCAAATGAACCTAGTGGTGTGCCTAGATCAACTAAGTCTGCACGCTGTCCTTTGCGTGTTAGTCTAGGAATTAATAGATACTCAGAAAATGTACGGGAAGTATCTTCCAATATTGTTGCCATTAGGTTCTCCAAAAATCACAGTGAATCAACAAAGCGAACCGCTGAACGTTCAAGCGTTCTGATTGTTGGTACTTACTAAAAATTACCAGGGGGTATGGCGTACTTGAAGGGTAGACCTTTAGATAGGTCTTCGCTTGGAGCAAGATTTTGTCATAAATCTTACTGTAATTTGGGTCGTCTGATTTCGCCATGGCGAATTCTAGTTGAATCCCCGAAGCTATTCAACGATTGCCCGTCATCATACGCTGTCTCTGTTCGCGATATTGTTCACTGTGTTGTTCTCGACATGGTTCTCGACACCCTGAAAAATCAGCGCGCCAGAGCACATTTTTAAGCCAATACATTACTTTTTGTACATAAACTATTGATATTAGTATATATTCTCGTAGTATAGCGATTTAGAACGTGAAGCGGACAAGTGAAAGAAAAGTATGAATAAATCCGAACTCATAAAACGGATGTCAGATCAACTCGACCAACTTACGAGCCGAGATGTCGACCTTGCCGTTCATACGATCATCGAAATTATGTCTGACTGCCTCGCTTCCGGAGATAGAATTGAGATTCGGGGTTTCGGGACATTCTCAAACCACTATCGCAAGCCGAGGAATGTGCGCAACCCGAAGACCGGAGAAGTCGGCATTCACAAGCCAGGTAAATTTGTTCCACACTTTAAGCCCGGCAAAGAACTCAAACGAAGAGTCGATGAGTCTCGCAGCGAAGAAGAAGAAGCGACAACCCAAAGCGCGCTCTAAAGTGACTGTTTCAGCTGATGCTTTAAAATCTTTCCCGAAGACGCAGCCGGCAGGGTCTCCATCTCTATGATCCGATTTGGCACCTTATAGCCTGACAGGTTTTGACGAGCCAAATCCAGCAATGTTTGATGATCCAACGTCTCGCCTGCAACCGGTTGCACAAAGGCAACGATATCTTCATTTCCGTCTCTACTTTGACCAACAACGGCGCAAAGACTAACTTGCGGGTGAAGGGTTAATACCGCTTCGACTTCCGGTGGATAAACATTAAAGCCTGACCGAATAATGAGCTCCTTGGATCGCCCGGCAATATTTACAGCACCCGATTCATCCTGAAAGACGAGATCGCCGGTATGGAACCAGCCGTCAATGAGCACCTCCGCCGTAAGTTCCGGACGACGAAAGTAACCTTTCATAATGTTAGGTCCCTTCGCCACAAGCTCACCAACTTCCCCTTGGGGTACGGCTTTACCCAGTCTATCAACAACTTTTAATTCGACGCCTGGTAGGCAGTAACCGACCGATGTATTCTGCAACGGATTAGACTGCCGCGTCTGACAAATGGTCGGTCCACTTTCCGTCAAACCATAACCATTGTGTAAGTTCAGCCCAAAAGCGTCCTGAACTCTTCTCTTTAGATCTGGCTCCATGGGCGAACCGCCGGAATACATAAATCGAAGGCTTGCAGCACGCCAATCTGGACTCAACGCCTCCAGCAACATTGCATACATGGTCGGCACGCCGAGGAAACCAACGATGGGCTCGTTAGCTAACGTTGCCAAAACCTGTTTCGCATCAAAACGACTATCAAGGAAAACACAGCCACCGGAAAAAAGGACTGATGCACAAACCGCAGAAAGACCGAAAACGTGCGACATCGGTAAGACACAGTAAACACCGTCACCCGGCCTGATGCCTCGAAGCCGGCCGGATACGAAAGCGATAAAGGTGAGATTACGATGGGTCAACATAACGCCCTTAGGGGCGCCTGTGGTGCCCGTCGTATAAATCATGGCGAGCGTTTGATCCACGGGGTCTTCATGAACGATCTCTGGTTCTACTTCAAAAACATCACTTACCATAAGCTCAGAAAAGGAAAGCGAGACATTGCGCGCAGACGCATAGATAGCGTGCTGTTGAGCATCGGTTGAATCTGACGTCGTATAAATTACGAGACGAGGGTCTGAATCTGTTTGAACCAGATTGATTTCACGCTCGGATAAACGCGCATTACCAACAATGACGATGACATTGAGCTCACTTGCAGCAAGAAAAAAACCCAAGGTCGACAAGCCGTTTTCACAAACCAACAACACACGATCGCCTGCCCGAACGCTATTTTGACTTAAGAATTCTTTGCATTCTTTTATAAGCACGCCGAGTTGGCCATAGCTTACTCGCTGCTCACCGCAAACAACCGCCATTTTGCTCGGTGTGGTATCTATCCATCTTTGCACACCGTCACTTAGCCGATGAGGAAGTTGAGTGATGATATCGTCGAGCGCACAACCCAACATCTTTTCATCGTCCTGTTGCAGGGAGAGATTTTTTTTCATCGCAGGCTTCTTAATCATTCAACTCAACTATTGGCTAGCAGCGATCTGTTGGCGCTCTTTCTCTATCAGGTAATCGGCAACGCGAATCATGCTTGCATTTGAACCTGCCATACCACCTTCGATTCGATATTTACCGTTCACGATGATCGCCGGAACGCCACCAGAACGATACGCCTTACCCTTAGAATCGGCCTGCTGAACGCTAGCTCGTACACCAAAGGAATTGTAGGCTTTGGCAAAATCTTCTGGTGCAATGCCGAATTCTGCTAAATATCCCGCCATCGCCTGAGGACTATCCAACCGTCTCCCTTCCGAATGGATCGCATTGAATACCGCCGTATGTCCCTTATCTAGCGACTTCAGCGCGATAAGAGTGAAATATGTTTGCGCATACGCCTGATAAGACTTGTTCCAAATTGCAGGCGTTCGACTGAATTCCACATCAGCGGGCAGACCTGCATGCCACGCACTAATCATCGGTTCAAATTGATAGCAATGCGGACACCCGTAGGAAAAGTATTCCGCAACTTCAATCTTATCGGGGTTACGCGTATTGAGAGGAATTTGCAGCTCAACATAATGCGTGCCTTCCTCGTACTCCATAGCGACCGCTAGGTTCGACAATGGCAGAAGAAATAGAAACGTCGTTATAATTACTCGTAAATTTGGCATAATTTTCTCTCTCGAATATTGAGTGCTAAATCTTATTGGTCAGCGTTAACGGTATAGTATTTCAGTTTTGAGTATACGAAAAGGCCAAGACTCCCAAAAAAGGATCAAAAAAAAGGGCGGATGACCGCCCTTTACAGTCGCTTAGCAAATTTATTTCAAACCATAAATATAGTTCGCAACTGCGGCAATTTCGTCATCGCTCAAATCCATAGCCGTTTTACGCATCATGCCGCCATCGCCATCGTTAGCACGGATACCTTGTCTAAAGGCTTTCAGCTGAGCTTCTATATATTCTGGCCATTGACCGGCGAGCGCTGGGAATGAGGCTTGATTATTACCTCCTCCAGAAGGTAAATGACACGACGTACAAGCCGCAACGCTCTTTCGCTTGATGCCAGATCGATAGATTGACTCGCCCAGTGCGACTAGCGAAGCATCCGATGCGCCTTTTTGACGTTCCTTCGACGCAAAGTATGCGGCAATGTCTTGCATCTCTTGGTCTGTAAGGTCATCAAGGACCCCCGTCATCAGGACCGCGGGACGGTCACCGTTCTTTATGTCCCTTAATTGTTTAAGTAGGTACTTACTTCCCTGCCCAGCAATTGAAGGAAAAGAACCCGCAGGACTGATACCATCAGTTCCATGACAAACGGCACATGGCGCTATAAGCGTCTCACCGTTATCTGCATTACCGACGGCCAGAGTAATGGATGAAGTAAGTACAAGAATCGAAGCAATCAGTAATCTATACACGCTATTCCCTAATAATGCATTGGCATGCAGTGTTAAAATGAGCGCGCATTATATACAAAGTGCGCAATATACCCAATCTGTGAAGTGTTTTTCGGTGCATACATGTCCAAAGTTAGATCAAATTTACCTCTAGATCAGGCAATTTTCCTAAAAAGTGCCAGTAAGTTGTCACAATGCCCCTTAGATGTCGGATCTGAGGTCGCATTCTGCGGTCGTTCGAACGCAGGAAAATCCAGCGCCATAAATTACCTAACTGATCAAAGAAAGCTGGCTCGGACAAGTAAAACGCCTGGCCGAACTCAGCTTATCAATTTTTTTACCGTCACGGACAGCTTTCGCATCGTCGATTTACCCGGTTATGGCTACGCCAAGGTCCCGGAAGCCATTAAGAAAGAGTGGCATCGCAACATCGATGAATATCTGCAGAACCGACAATCGATTAAGGGCTTAGTGCTAGTGATGGATATTCGTCATCCGCTCAAGGAGTTTGACCTGATGATGCTTGAGTGGTCGGGAACAGCTGAAGTACCGATACATATACTACTCACTAAAGCTGACAAGTTTAAGCGAGGCGCACAGCAGGCAACGATGTTTAGTGTCAAGAAACAGGTGCCCAAAAACGTTTCTGTACAGGTTTTCTCTGCCCAAGCAGAAATTGGTAAGAAGATCTTAATGAAGCAGATTGAAACTTGGGTTGACGAACCGGAAGAAACCACCACTGAGACAATCGACCCAGCTTAACTAGTCGCAATCGCTCGAGCAGATTACAGGCAAAAAAAACCCTGATCACGCGTTGGGGGATGTGATCAGGGCTGGGGTTCTCCGGTTCTTTGGGGGAATCAAATCACCGAAGTTTCGCTATCGAAGATGCTTCATGTAATTAGGACTGCCACCTGCGCCTTAAGTTCAAATGTTTTTGAAAGTATTTACGGAACAATATCAATCTCTACTGCAGCAGCTAACCCGCTGCAATCGCT
>TARA_B110000261_G_scaffold35246_1_pt1 | contig 10662 bp, 10 predicted proteins | sample TARA_B110000261 | Tara Oceans TARA_B110000261 (sample SAMEA4397705) | marine metagenome | biome: Polar Biome; feature: [DCM] deep chlorophyll maximum layer (ENVO:01000326); material: water (ENVO:00002006), including particulate matter (ENVO:01000060) such as... | depth 20 m | reverse complement strand
GGTCATATGAATTTAGGAGCTGGTAGGATTGTTTACCAGGATTTAGCCAAGATTAACATGTCTATCAAAAAAAACTCCTTTATAAATGAAAAAACTATCGTCGATACCTTCAATTTCGCAAAGTCCAATAATAAAAAAATACATTTTTTAGGTTTAGTTAGTGATGGAGGAGTTCACTCCCACACTAGTCACCTTAAGGCACTCATAGATATCTCAAATGAGTATAATGTCGAATCTTATATTCATGGATTTACAGATGGAAGAGATGTTGATCCAATGTCAGGAAAAAATTACATACATGATTTAGAAAATTACGTAAAGAATAGTTCAACAAAAATAGCTTCTATAACTGGGAGATATTATGCGATGGATAGAGACAATCGATGGGAAAGAATAAAGCTAGCTTACGATGCTTTAGTTTATGGTAAGGGAGAAAAGACTACGGATATCGCAAATAGCATCGAAGTAAATTATAAAAATGGATGTACTGATGAATTTATTAAACCAATAATAAAAATTAACAGTAAAGGAGAAGCAATATCAACTATTTGTGAAGGTGATATCGTTTTGTTTTTTAATTTCAGAACAGATAGAGGTCGAGAATTGACTAAAGTGTTATCCCAAGAAGATAATTTAGAGTTTTGTATGAAAAAAATGAATCTTCACTTTGTTACCATGACAAATTATGACAACTCTTTTTCAAATGTTAATATCATTTTTAATAAATCAAATATAAAAGATAGTTTGGGTGAGGTTTTAGAAAAAAATAATAAAAAGCAATTAAGAATTGCTGAAACTGAAAAATACCCACATGTTACATTTTTCTTTTCTGGTGGAAGGGAAGATAAATTTATTGGAGAATCTAGGATATTAAAAAACTCACCTAAAGTAGCTACATATGACCTTAAGCCTGAGATGAGTGCTTTTGAAATTACGGACTCACTTGTAGAAGAATTAGAGTTAAAGAACCAAGATTTTATTTGTTTAAATTTCGCCAATGGAGATATGGTTGGTCATACAGGCAGTATGCGAGCAGCAATAAAAGCATGTGAAGTAGTTGATCAATGTGTAGAGAAAGTGATTCAAAGCGCTTTAAAAAATGAATACACAACTATATTAATAGCAGACCACGGAAATTGTGAAACTATGATTAATCCCGACGGAAGTCCTAACACGGCGCACACAACAAATCCAGTTCCTGTAATTATCATAGATAATGATATTAAAAACATTAAACATGGTATTCTTGGAGATATTGCTCCAACAATTTTAAAACTTATGGGTATAAAAAAACCTATTTCTATGACTCAAGAATCCCTTATATAAAATGAGCGTTATTAAAACTAATGAAGAAATTGAATTAATTAGAGAAAGTGCATTACTTGTCTCAAAAACATTAGGAATGATAGCTAATGAAATTAAAGAAGGAGTAACTACTTTGCAATTGGATAAACTAGCGGAAGATTTCATAAGGTCTAATGATGGGATTCCAGGGTTTTTAGGTATGTACGATTTTCCTAATACATTATGCATTAGTCCAAATAGTCAAGTAGTTCATGGAATCCCAAATAGTAACCCGATAAAAGATGGAGATATTATTTCTGTAGATTGCGGGGTATTAAAAAATGATTTTTATGGAGATCACGCATATACATTTGCAATAGGAAATATTTCAGAAGAAACCAACAAACTTCTAAATACTACAAAAGAGTCCCTATATGAAGGAATAAGAAATTTTAAAGTTGGAAATAGAGTTGGAGATGTTGGGTTTGCTATTCAAGATTATTGTGAAAAAAGAGATTATGGTGTAGTTAGGGAATTAGTTGGTCATGGGCTAGGTAGATCGATGCATGAAAAGCCTGAAATGCCTAACTATGGAAAAAGAGGGAAAGGAAAAAAATTTCTTGAAGGAATGGTTGTTGCAATAGAACCTATGATAAATCAAGGAACACATAAAATAAGACATCACAATGATGGCTGGACCATAACTACACTAGACAATAAACCTAGCGCTCATTTTGAGCATAATATCGCAATAGTTAATGGAAAACCAGAACTACTTTCTACGTTCTCTTATATATATGAAGCTCTAGGAATTACATCAGATGAAGAAAATGAGTTCAAAAAAGTATGAATAACCTAATTAAACTGATATTAAACACATTTTCTAGAACTTTTCTAATAAAGATTAGTTTCATAATCCAACCTATTTTAGGTGTCTTTTTAAAAGGTAATAAATTTACAGATCCGATTGATGAAAAATCTTTCAGTACTTTTTTACCATATGGATATAATAATCTCAGAAAAAACGCACTCTCCCCATCTACATTTTCTTTGGAAAGACATAGATTACTTTGGCTATATTTAAAAAATGAAACAGATTTTTTTACAAAAAAAATTAAACTATTACACTTTGCACCCGAACAGGCATTCTATAGAAAATTTAAAAAATTAAGTAATATCGATTATGACACTATAGATTTAAACTCTCCAATAGCAAAAATAAAAGCTGACATTTGCAACCTTCCAATCAAAGACAATACATATGATTTTATACTATGTAATCACGTATTAGAACATGTTTTAGATGACAAAAAAGCTATAAAAGAATTATATAGAGTACTTAAAAAAGATGGAACTGGAATTTTTCAAGTTCCAATAGATATGAAAAGGGAATCTACATTTCAAGATGATTCGATAACAGACAAAGATGAAAGGAATAAAATATTTGGTCAATATGATCATGTTAGGGTATATGGTATTGATTATTTTATGAAACTTAAAAATGCAGGCTTTAAAGTTAAAGAGATAGATTATACAGTTAGTTTATCTGTTGATGAAATAAATAAATTTTCTATTAAAAAAGGGGAGATTATTCCAGTCTGCACTAAATAGAAGGAAAATTGTTTAAAGACAAATCTTGGATTTTATTATTCTCATCTTTAAAAATTACAAAAACACTAATTTTATTGTTTTTTTGTACAAATAAATTAATTTCATCTAAAGTCATTAAATGCAAAGCGGTAGCATAGGCATCAGCTTCAATGCAATTGTCAGCAATTACAGTAATACTTAAAATATTAGTTTTGGATGAATACCCAGTTTTTGGATCAATAATGTGAGCATATTTATTACCTAAACTATCAATTTTAAATTTCCTATAAACTCCTGATGTAGCCATGGATTTGTCTATCAAATTAAAAGCTTTATAAATCTCGTTCTGTGAGCCATCAAATGTAGGAGTGTCTAAGCCTACTCTCCAATTTCGGTCATCCGCTAAATTCATACCACTAGATCTAATCTCTCCCCCTACTTCAACTAAAAAATTAGCAACATTATTAAATAACAAAAACTCTGAAATCATATCTACACTATAGCCCTTAGCGATAGCATTAAAATCTAAAAAAGAATTCAGAGGTCTACGTAATTTATTTTCAAAAATTTTAAATTTATCTAATCCAACTAATTTCATTAAACTATCAGTTGAAATATTATTGGTTTTGGGACCAAAATCGAGTGAGTTAACTAATGGACCAATAGATGGATCAAAATCTCCACTGGTTTCATAATATATTTTTTTAGATGTATTAAAAACATACTTAAAATGATCATCTAATAAAACTTCTTTGTTATTATTTATTTTAGTAATTAAAGAGTTTGAATTGTAGGTTGACATAGACATATCAATGGAATTAAATATGCTGTCAATTTTAACTTTTAATGGTAAGTCAACTTTAGAAAAATATACAATACTGTAAGTAGTCCCATAGATATCCCCTCTTAAAATAGTTTGCTTATCAGTATTATTTACACAGGAATTAAAAAGAATAAAAAAAAATAATAGGTAGCGCATTAGTTTAAATTGTCATCAATTACTTGAATTCCATTATACTCAATAAAATAATCTTTGTTTAAATATACTGGTTTATTTTTATTCTCTGAATTAGCTAATCCTACTCCAGCATAAAGAACCTTTGAATCGTGGGATTTAGCATGTTGCTTAAACTTAGCCATCCAAACTAAGTCATAATTATTAGGATTTTCAGGAAGCAAAATAGCTTTTACAATTACGAAATAGTATTGTTTATTTTTATCGATACAGACAAATTGAGGGTTTTTTTTAAGCTTACTATTTACAGCTATGAATTCAAAACCTCTAGACTCTAAATCTTTACCAACATGATTCATTGCTAAGTTATGAAGTTCTTGTTTTGAAAGAGGTATATTCATAGGAATCTTAAAATTTATCCACCAAAATCGTCAAATCTAATATGCTCATCGGGAATACCAAAATCTTCACCCATTTTTTGTACAGCTTGATTCATTAATGGAGGTCCACAAAAATAAAGCTCTATATCTTCAGGTGACTCATGACTGCTTAAATAGTTGTCAATAACACAATTGTGTACAAAACCTACAAAACCATCACCCTTAGCGTCTAAATCTGTTTTAACATTCCAATTATCTTCAGGCATTGGCTCTGATAATGCTAAGTAAAATTTAAAGTTTGGAAAATCTTTTTCTAATTTATAGAAATGATCTAAGTAGAAAAGCTCTCTTCTTGATCTACCTCCATACCAAAAACTAACCTTACGACCAGTTTGTAAAGTTTTGAAAAGATGATAAAGATGAGATCTCATTGGAGCCATTCCTGCCCCACCACCTACATAAAGCATTTCAGAATCAGATTCATTTATAAAAAATTCACCGTAAGGGCCAGAAATAGTAACTTTATCACCAGCTTTTTTAGAAAAAATATAAGAAGAAGCTACACCAGGATTAACATCCATCCATCCATTTTTGTTTCTATCCCATGGTGGAGTAGCTATTCTAACATTTAACATAATTTCTTTTCCTTCTGCAGGATAAGAAGCCATCGAATAAGCTCTATCTACTAACTCTTTGTTGTTCATAACAAGCGGCCATAAATTAAATTTATCCCATTCAGGCTTAAATTTATCAGGTGATTCATGCTCGTCTGGATGGGCCGTTATATCCATATCTGAGAAATTAACTTCTCCTTCTGGAATTTCAATTTGTATATATCCCCCTGCCTTATATCCCATATCATCAGGAATAGAAACCACAAATTCTTTAATAAATGATGCTACATTATAATTTCTAACGACAGTGGCTTCGAACTTTTTTATACCAAATACTTCCTCAGGAATACTAATATTCATATCCTGTTTAACTTTAACTTGACATGCTAGTCTAGCACCTGATTTTATTTCTTTTCTTGTAAAATGAGGTACTTCAGTAGGTAATGCTTCTCCTCCTCCACTGTTAACATGACACTCACACTGAATACATGTACCACCACCACCACAAGCTGATGGTAAAAATATTTTCTGTGCACCCAAAGTGGTTAGTAAGGTCTCTCCCGAAGCAACCTCAATTTCTTTTTCACCATTAATAGTAATCATTACTGGGCCAGATGGAGATAATTTTTGCTTAACAAATAAAAGCACACTAATCAATAATAGTGATACAATTAAAAAAGCAATAATTGTAATAAAAACGGTACCTAATGTTTGTGATGCTAAAATCATATTAATTAACTTCTTTTTTGTTTTCTAAAAATAACTCATTGTCTAATTTTTCAACTGCAACATCTGTTACTAACTCAGTAGTTAGTTCTTTCTTCACATCTTCTTCATCTCCACCAGTTAGCATACCACCAAAACTCATAAAGCCAATAGCCATTAGTCCAGTAATTATAAATGTAATTCCAAGACCTCTAAGTGGAGCAGGTACATTGGAGTATCTAATTTTTTCTCTAATTGCTGCAATTGCTAAAATTGCTAAAAACCATCCAATACCAGAACCGACTCCATAGGTCAGTGCTAGAGATAGAGTTGGAATTTCTCTAGATTGCATAAATAAAGAACCACCTAAAATAGCACAATTCACTGCAATTAAAGGCAAGAAAATACCAAGTGAGTTATATAAAGATGGACTAAACTTTTCTACTATAATTTCTACTAACTGAACCATAGTAGCTATTGTCGCAATAAACATAATAAAAGACAAAAAACTTAAGTCATAAATTGCAAAGTCTTCGCTGACCCAAGCCAGTGCACCATCTTGTAAAATGTATTTGTCTAAAAGCCAGTTTAATGGTACAGTAATAGTTAAAACAAAAATTACTGCAGCTCCTAATCCAACAGCTGTATCAACTTTTTTTGAAACAGCTAAATAAGAGCACATACCTAAAAAGGTAGCAAATACCATATTATCAATAAAAATTGATTTAAATAATAATTCTATATACTCCATATAAATAAATTTTATTTAATCTTCAATTAAATTAGTATTTCTAGATCTTTGAACCCATATAATTAATCCTACAACAATCAAGGCCATAGGGGCTAATAACATAAATCCATTATTTTCGTAGCCTATACTATATAACCCAGTTTTTTCAATAGAGTCTCCCAAAACTGCATAACCGAGTAATGTTCCTGAGCCTAATAGTTCTCTGAAAAAACCAACAATAATTAATATAAGCCCATATCCTAATGCATTACCAATTCCATCTAAGAAAGATCTCCATGCTCCATTTGCTAGGGCAAAAGCTTCAAAACGACCCATGATAATACAATTTGTTATAATAAGGCCAATAAAGGCACCTAGCTCCTTACTTAAAGAATATGAGTAAGCTTTTAAAACTTGATCCACAACAATTACTAATGCAGCTACTACTGTAAGCTGGACGATAATTCTGATTTTAGATGGTATTATATTTCTAATTAATGAGATAACAACATTACCAGCACCCATAACAAATATTACAGAAACAGCCATTACTATAGATGCTTTTAACTCTGCAGTAATAGCTAAAGCTGAGCATATTCCTAAAACTTGTATAGTAATAGGGTTGTCATCTGATAATGGATCAGATATTAATTTACTGTCTTTACTTGATAATAAACCCATATACTAGTTAGTTTTTAAATTTTCAAAATATGATTGATACAATCTCAGATCATTCTTTATCATAGCTGAAACACCATCTCCTGTGATTGTCGCACCTGCTATAGCATCAACTTCATTATCATATTTAATTTTATTTGTTGGATCAGAATTACTTTTTGAAACAGTAATACCTTTAAAAATACCATTTTCATCAAGTAGATGTTCTCCGATAAAGTCGTCCATGAAAAATCTCTGTTTGATATTCGCACCTAATCCCGCAGTCTCAGCTTTATGATCAAAATAAGCACCTTGGACTATCATATTTTCATCAATAGCAACATACGCCCAGATAGCATCCCACAAACCTATCCCTCTAATTGGAGCGATATAATATGTTTTACCTTCTTTTTCACCAATAAATAATGGCAATTGACGTTTTTCTCCAGCCTTCGCTTTTGTTTGTTCTTTTTTGATATCTATTAAATAAGCATCATTGTTCTCAACGATATCCAAATCACCAGTGATTACAATTTGTTTTTTTATGTATTTTGAAAATTCACTAGCAACTTTACTAGCCTCAATAAATGCAACATTGCCCTTTCCTTCATTTTCATGTACGCCCATTGCGTACAATATATTTTGTTGTTTTTCTATTCTTTTGTTCTCATTAATCTTCGGTTTTAATGAAGAAGCAACAAAAGCTAATAATGAACCAACAACAACTACCATCCCAGTAGCAAAGAGTAATGTGTATAAGTTTTTATCTGTTCTTTTTTCCATTATTAAGCAGTTTTAGTTTTCATTCTATTCAATCTACTATTAACGTTTCCTTTTACAACATAATGGTCAATAGTTGGGGCAAAGACATTCATTAATAAAATCGCTAAAAATACACCCTCGGGATATGCAGGATTAAATACGCGAATCATAATGGATATAAAACCAATTAAAAACCCATAAATAAATTTCCCTTTATTCGTTTGTGACGCACTAACTGGATCAGTAGCCATAAATACAGCTCCAAATAAAATACTTCCTATTAATAAATGTTGCCAGTAAGGAACACTCATTAAACCATAAAACTTACTTGACTCTCCAATTACACCAGTATCTATAACAAGATTAAATATTAGTCCCATTACTAATGCACCTAATATTGTGCTAAGAATTATTCTCCAACTACCAATCTTTGTAAAGATTAGAATAAGAGCACCAAATATTATTAATAATTTAGATGTTTCACCAACAGAACCAGGAATAAAACCATAAAACATTTCAGATAGAGAATAAATAATCTCTTGGTTTTGAGCATAACTACCTAAGATGGTTTCACCAGAAATTGCCTCAGCAGTACCAGTTCTTTCGACTGCTTGGTGTACCCAGACCTTATCACCACTCATCCAAGTTGGATAAGCAAAAAACAAAAATGCTCGTATAGTTAAAGCTGGGTTTAGAATATTCATCCCTGTCCCTCCAAAAACTTCCTTACCAATAACAACTCCAAATATTACAGCTACAGCTAACATCCATAGAGGAATATCAATTGGAACAATAAGTGGAACTAACATACCTGTAACTAAATAACCCTCTTCAACTTCATGCCCCTTAATAACTGCAAATAAAAATTCTACAGCTAAACCAACGGCATAAGAAACTATTACTAAGGGAAGAACAGTTATTGCGCCAAGAATAAGATTATCCCAAGTAATAAAGTTTCCAAGTAAAGAGACCTCTCTAACAATACCATTAGCAGCGTCAACAGCTCTGTAATGCTGATATCCAGCATTGAACATACCAAATATTAGGCAAGGAACTAATGATAAAATTACTGTATTCATTGTTCTTTTTAAATCATCAGCTGCTTTAATATGAGTACCTCCGTGAGTTACTTCGTTGGGTAGGTATAAAAATGTGTGAAGAGCATTAAACGCAGGGGCCATTTTCTGACCTTTATACTTTTCTTTTAGATTATGTAATGTTAATTTTAATCCCATGAATTATCCTATTTCTTTTTTCATTAAGTCTAAACCTTCTCTAATTATTTTTTGGTGAGGTTGTTTAGACACGCATACAAACTCTGTTAAAGCAAAATCCTCCGGGGCAACTTCATACATGCCTAAAACTTCCATTTCATCTAAATCTTTATACATACATGCCTTGAGTATATGCATTGGATAAATATCTAAAGGAAAAACCTTTTCATATGTTCCGGTAGTTACGAAAGCCCTATGTTCACCATTAGTGTTAGTGGTTAAATCAAATTTTTTGTTTGGAAATAACCAAGAAAAAGTTAGTGCTCTAGAAACTGAAACTTTATCAAATACTGGCTTTGTCCAACCAAATAACTCATAGTCATCTCCTTCAGGAATTACAGTAACAGAATTACTGTAATAATCTAAATAACCATTTGAATCAACTTTTTTACCTGATAATATATTCCCAGAAATTACTCTATTATTATCACTTTTATTAACTCCTTTGTTACTTATGATAGATTCAATTTCACATCCAATCAAAGCATTAAAATATCTAGGGCTATGAACTGAGGATCCTGAGAGTGATAATATTCTTTCAGCATTAAACTCACCAGTTAAAATCATATTACCAATAATAACTAAATCTTGAGCAGAAATTGTCCAAACCGATTCCCCTTTGTTAATAGGATCAACTCTATTAATTAAAGTACCTACATTACCAGAGGGATGTGGACCTGAAACATTGTATATATCAATATTTTTTAAATCTCTAAAAATAGATTTTGAAGATTTTTCTAGTGAAACATTAACCTTACCCTCAGTTAACTTATCTAAAACACTTACAGCTGCTTGTATTTCATTTTTACGATCTTTTAGTGTGAAATCTAAATTTGCAGTAAGAGGGGCAGAAGAATAACCTGAAATGAATATAGATTTTGGAGCAGACTTATAATTAGCAATTATATCATAAGGTCTTTGTTTAATAAAAGACCAACAACCGGTACTAAGTAAGAAATCTAATATTTTTTCACGTGAGGAATCATTTTCTAATTTCCCAGAATTTTTAAAAACTTGTTTTTTGTCTGCTAAAATTTTTACAGAAAGAATTTTTCTTTTTTCACCTCTAATAATATCAACAATTTCTCCAGAAACAGGTGAAGCAAACTTCAAAACTTCATCGGATTTATCATAAAATAATATATCTCCAGCTAAAATTTTGTCAGAAACTCTTACGTTAAGTTTAGGATTAATTCCATGAAAATCAGTTGGTTGAATTGAGTAAAATTTACTCATTAACGCAGGCTCTAATATTTTTTCGGCTTCACCTACAAGGTTGATATCTAAACCTTTTTTTATATGAATGTCATTTGACATAGTAAGAATGTGAATTTAGTCGTTTAAAATCGCTGCAAAAATACAAATTAATATTATAGTTATCATAATGTTTTGATCATAAATTTTTGATTATTTTTACAAAAAAACTACATTATTAGATATAAATAATTATCATTAATTAAGCCTTATAAAATGTATAAATCAATATTAGTAATAATTCTGAGTTTAATTTGTCAAATTTCTGTTAGATCCCAGGTAATTAAAGAGGTATACCCCCCAGAATTTGTAAAAAGTATTATTGTTAAAAGCGAGTCTAGACAAATTGAATTTCCTGTAATTCGTTTAAACAATTCTTTTTCTCTTGAGTTTGATGTTTTAAATGGATATGAAGAAGATTATTATTACAGAGTAGATCATTACAATTTTGATTGGA
>TARA_B110000261_G_scaffold129704_1_pt1 | contig 10699 bp, 10 predicted proteins | sample TARA_B110000261 | Tara Oceans TARA_B110000261 (sample SAMEA4397705) | marine metagenome | biome: Polar Biome; feature: [DCM] deep chlorophyll maximum layer (ENVO:01000326); material: water (ENVO:00002006), including particulate matter (ENVO:01000060) such as... | depth 20 m | reverse complement strand
TCAGCTGGTGACTGTTTGTCCATACATCGCCCAATACAGTACACCAACACTCGCCGACTCAACACTGACACTTTGTTTTACCCATCGCAAGACGCGCGGTCGCAGATGTGCGTGGTCGGGTTAAAGGAGTTTCCGGTTTTTGATGTGGAGCTGGTGGAGGCGCTCATCGACCACGGCTCGGCGGCGCGGTGCGTGGGTTCAACCGGTGCGAACGCGGAGTCGTCGCGGTCACACGCTATCATGCAGTTTGTGTTACGCAAGAAAAACGACGGAACGGATGACGAGAACAAGAACGTCCCCGAGCACGTCCTCGCGCAGCGGAAAAAGCTGACTGGAAAGTCACGGGCGAACCACGCGGCTGTGCACGGGAAGCTGAGTTTCGTGGACTTGGCGGGAAGCGAGCGGGGCGCGGATACCTCGGAGAACGACGCGAAAACTCGGCTGGAAGGCGCTGAAATAAACAAAAGCTTGTTGGCGCTGAAGGAGTGCATCCGGGCGTTGGTACGTGTTGCATTTCCCAAATCCCTCCGAGTGTTGCCAATTGTCCGGAGTAATTACTCATACACATTACGAAATGCTGACACTTTCTTTTATTGGTATCAGGACCGGGGCAGCGGGCACGTTCCGTTTCGCGGGTCGAAACTCACGGAAGTGTTAAGGGACTCGTTCATGGGTGACTCGCGGACGGTGATGATCGCCAATATCTCGCCCGCCACGGGGAGCTGCGAACACACTTTAAACACCCTGCGGTACGCGTACCGGGTTAAGGAATTAAGGGGCGCGGGTGATGCTTTGGATAACGACGGGACGGGTTCGGGTTCCAACGCCGGCGGTGTCAACCGACCCGTAACCACCACGAACCGACCCGGCTACGCCCCTGATGGCGTCACCCCCGTCGGCGGTAGTGGAGTGGCGACCGTCACTTTGCAAAGCGACAAGGGTAACGTATCGAACGACAAGGGTAACTCCTCGAACCCCGGCCACGCCTCCGCGCGCGAGCGCGGCGGGCAGTCGAGAATCGCCCGCGCGATGAGCGCGGGGGGTAACGTTTCTGCGCGAGGAGGCTCTGCGGGAGGTGAGTCGGGCCCCAACAATGAGTCGTCGTCGTCAGACTTGCCGCAAAAAAACCAGTTCGACCCGAGAGCGGCGGCGAAGGCGGCGGCGGCGAGGGTGCGGGACGCGGTCAGGCGAAGCGCCGAGAGCGAAGCGCTCGTGGACATGAAAAAAAAGGAAAAGGAGGACAGGGTCAAGGCTTTCCTCACGAAAGGCGGTGGCGGGGGGGGAGGTGTTGCTGGTGCTGGAGGTGGAGGCGTAATGTCACCGAGGAAAGAACGTCCGCGAAGCGCGATGCCGGGTACCAGACCGAGCACCGCGACGTACACGGAACTGTTGATGGGGAAGCGTCGCGTCGGCGGCAGTACTTCGTCGCGCCCGCAAACCGCGCGCGGTGGGAATCGCAACTCGCTGGGTGGCCACGCCTTACCCTCCGACCGCCCGTCCACCGCGTCTACGCGACGACGGGAAACCTTCTGTGTCGCGCCATTGGTTGGCGGTATCGGCGGTTCCGGGTTTAGGGGTAAACAGTCTGGAGGGCAACAAGAACTTCCCGTGGATCCGAAAACCACGGCGTTTTCAACCAAAGCCTTGGGCACGAAGCGCGGGTTGATTGCGAAAATCAACGAAGAGGTTGTCGGCGTCGAGACGCAACTCGCTTCTCCTGTGAAACCGCGAACAGGAATCGAACCCGCAACTGTACGTTCCAAAGAAACGCGATCTCCCACCTCGTTGAAACCCGTGACTGGCAGCGCTTTGGCGGCGGCGCAGGCCAGGGCGTTCGCCGCCGGGATAGGCCCACCCATCGATATAGAAGAAATGGCCAAGGCACACGACGAGTTGATCAACGTAATTTTGGAGGAGGAGGAGTTGGTGATTCAGGCGCACCGTACGCAGATCGAAAGCACCATGGATCTTGTTAAGAAAGAAATGAGTTTGTTAGCGGAGGTTGATAAACCGGGGAGCGCTATTGATTTGTACGTTAACCGATTGGCGGACGTGCTCGGTACGTATTGCGATTCCCAAATCCCAACACTGTTTACAGCCCCTCTGTGATTGTTTTAGGGCACTACATACATCACAAGTGCCCTGTTTGCTCATAAAGTTACGAACATTACGAAAGACTGACACTTTTCTTTTACATTCACAGAGAAGAAACGAAAATCAATAGAGGATTTGCAACGCAAAGTCGCGCAGTTCCAGACGCATTTGCGGGAAGAAGAGGTTTTGAGTACAGCGGTTGGGCTGAGGTAGGGGTTGCCAGGTAATCAAGTGGGGACGTTGCATTCCCGTCCCCGTGGGCGCGGGTACATTGTAAGAACAGATAACACCAGGTTCGTGAATGAATGATGCGTTTGTAACCATCCGTCGTCTCACGGGTGCGTGACTAAACATCCGTCGCTCCAGAACCCGTCTCCCATTTGAATGTGGCACATGTTTGGCTCGATCGCGTCCACGAGGCGTTCGTGGTGTTTCCTGTGCGGCGCACCTTTCGTGCCGGTGACGTCGACGGCGTGCTGGTAAAGGTTGGTCAAGTCGTTGAATATTGTTCCGCACTTCTTGCGGAACACGTTTCCGGTGGCGTCGCACTTGACGTGGTTTGTCAGCTCGTGTGTGGTTCGGGGTAGGTCGTGGTTCTTGACGTATATCATCACCGGGGGGGGGGGTTAAAATAACGAACTTGCGTGACGAGTTCACGATCGCGTCATCTTGGAGTTTGAACTTAACCCGGCTCAACTCCGCGGAAGGAGGCCTGTTCATGGTGTTGTTCATCGTGGTGGTTGAGGTGTGCGGCGCAAGTGACAACCCGTGGCCTTGCTCTTTTCGAGATCTCGGTCCTGACGTAACATGTAACAACGAGGAAAACGACTCTTCTCCAGCTCAAAATTCGCGAGGGTGCCTTCCCCAGTGCCGACCAAAGTTCTACGTGTAAACCGTTTGACGCAACAACGCCTTGTCGTGTTGTCCGTTTCCTACAGCCGGTCACATCCACGCGCACGCCGTCTGTTTTCCACACGTGACAAACGATGTTCGCCCTGCGTCGCGCTGCGAGTCGCGCGGTCGCCGCGCGCGGGTCCTTCCACCCATCCCGTACCGCCCTTCGAGCGTTCGCCAATCAGTGCCCGCATGACCCGTCCAAGCCGTACCACAAAAGCCCGTTGTCCTTAGAGTCCTCCGGGGGTTTGTTGGAGTACTCCGTGGTGTACACGGACAGGGCGATGAACCACATGTCGAAGCCGTTCTGTAAGGTACGTATGGTTGGGTGGGGGGGTCAGGCGCGCGATGTACGACACACATCGAGAGTTTTACGCAACGGACGGAAAAAAGAGCGAGACAAGCCTGTTTTGCGCCTGGGATCTGGGCCGCGCGCGCGCGCGCGCCTTTGGCAGTGTCGCGAAAAACCCGACCCGCTTCGCCGTCGCATCGTCCGGCTGATACACGAGCCCCGGCCACCGATGCTTTGTGGCAGGAAGCACGACGCGAACACGCCACCGACACGTACGCCTCAACGTCTCCCAGCAGATGAGATGCACCGTCAGCAAACCTGCATCGCACGCGTCTTATCCCGAGATTCCGATTCCCCCGAAAACGCGTGGACACGACGATGAGGGACGAGTTGGGACTCGAGAAAAGGCAAAAGGTTTTTTTTTGTTTTTTTGGAAGAGTTTCGGCAGGTGTCTTAGACTTTAGACACAAGCCGTACAAAATGTACTGCTAACAGACCCGCAGTCCTGGTGCAAACAGAGCTGACCCGTCCCTCCCTCCCGCAAAAATACAACACAAACACAGATCATGAACGACATCAACGACACGTTAAAAGAAGCCTACAACGCCACGTCCGTGATTGTCATGCCAGGCAGCGGGAGCTTCGGGATGGAAGCCGTTGCGCGGCAATGGGCGACTGGAAAAAAGGTAAGTTCACCAATACTAGCAACTGTTAGGAACCCATACTCGCCGACTCGAGACTTACCACTTTTCCTTCCCAACCACAGGTTTTAGTGCTTCGCAACGGGTACTTTAGCTACCGCTGGACGGATATTTTCGAGCAAACCGGCATCCCCTGCGAAACGATCGTGGTGAAAGGCCAACCCGTGGATAACTCGCCGCAACCGCAGGTGCGTGTTTCCCAATCACCACACACCGGCTCTGCGATTGCCCATACGAGGCTGACACTTTCTGTTTAATCGTACAAGTTCGCGCCGCATGACATCGACGCCGTGGTTGAGATGATCAAAAAAGAAAAACCCGCCGTGGTGTTCGCGCCGCACGTAGAAACGTCCACGGGGATCATCCTTCCGGAGAACTACATCACCAAAGTCGCCGAGGCGGTGCACTCGCACGGAGGTTTGTTCGTGCTGGATTGCATCGCGTCCGGAACGGTATGGGTGGATATGAAGAAAACGGGGGTGGATTGCATCCTAAGCGCGCCGCAAAAAGGTACGTGTTGCGCCTTTCCCAAATCCAGGCACACTGTTTGCCCGTACAAGACTGACACTTTGTTTTACCCATCTCAGGATGGACCGGCCCGGCGTGCGCGTCGCTGATGATGTTAAGCGAGCGCGGCGATTACGCCACACGGAACACCACGTCCACGTCCATGGTGATCAACATGCGGAAGTGGCTCGAGGTGATGGACAGCTACGTCAGCGGAGGTTTCGCGTACTACACCACCAGTACGTATTGGGCCTTTCCCAAATCCCAACACTGCTTGCCCGTACAAGACTGACACTTTCTTTTTGCAATAACAGTGCCCACGGACGCGTTGAACCTGTTCCGGGACGCAGCTTTGGAAACGAAAGAGATGGGGTTCGGCAGAGCCGCGGACGCGGCGTGGGCGCTTGGGGACGAGTGCCGGGCGATGATGAAGAGCAAAGGTTTGAGGACCGTCAGCGCCCCCGGTTTCGAAGGTACGTGTTGCGCGTTTCCCAAATCCAGGCACTGTTTGATGCCCCTCTTTGGGTGCACCACTAGTAACACTACCCGTAACCTTTACCACTACTGGCAACTCCCACAAACCAGGCACTCGCCGATTCTCCGACTGACACTTTGTTTTACCCATCCCAAGCCCCCGGCGTCAGCGTGTGGTACACGGACAAGCCCGATATGTTCGCCCGGTTCAAAGCCAAGGGGTTTCAAATCGCGGCGGGCGTGCCGTTTATGATCAACGAACCCCCGAGCAACTTTACGTTTCGGTGCGGGGCTTTCCCAATGAACACAATCCGCCCCCCTGATCGGCCCGATGACCACGACTGTTTACTCATACACTTTACGAGAGACTGACACTTTCGGCTTTTACAATCAGGATCGGTTTGTTCGGTTTGGACAAACTCGCGAACAAAGACTACACGATTAAAACCCTGGAAACCACGCTTGATGTGCTTTTGGAGAAGGACGAGGGGAAGGCGCAAGCGGCGTGAGCTTGAGGCGCGTTGACGTTTGGCGAGTGACGTTGGTTTCGGCCTTTCCGTCTCGCGAGCAGTACTCTTCGTTCGCGATTTCTTTTTTGTACGGGCTTTCACACTGGCCGAGGGTAGCGGATGAAATTCTGAAAGTATACCCAACATCAACGCAATACCCGAAGAGACCCTGGAAGTGGGCTTTTAGATTGAATTGAGCGCATCGCGACGGAGCTCTCGCATTCGCCAGAGTTCCGCGACGTCCGAGTTTGGTGGATTGTAATACTGTACATAAACTCGAGAGCACACGTCACCCCGAGGGTATTCGCGACGCGCTCTGCCTGTTTCATTCCGTGAGTTTCTTCCAGTCCGGTAGGCCTACCTCTCAGAAGAGTCTCTAGTCTCTCCTGCAATTCGCGCAGTTCTTTTTGAGCTTGCCGTGAGGGCAGGGGGTGCACTCCGCGCAGTGGCGTTTCATTCTGCCGTGAGGGCAGGGGCTGCACTCCACGCAGTTGCTTTTCCGCTTGCCGTGGGGGCAGGGATTGCACTCCAAGCAGCTGTCTTTCCGCTTGCCGTGAAGACACCCATTGCACTCCACACACCTGTTTTTCACCTTGCCGTGGGGGCAGGGGTTGCACTCCGCGCAGTTGCTTTTCTCCTTCCCATGCGAGCACCGTTTATTCCCTCCCAACGCGTCTCGTGTCCCACGGTGCCGCGTCCGATTCCACGTCCAGCCGCGTCCAGCTATCGCATCGTCGTAACGGTTCACCACGCTCGTGTCGGTGACCTGGGAAGCGTCTTGTGTCGGTGACCTGTGAAGCGTCCGTCGGAGCGCTCGTGCACGACGTGTGATTCACGCGGGCACGATAACACCTGCGAAATTAAAGCAAAAATTCCTTCTGTGATTCTCGCGGCACCAACACCTCCGAAGCGTCGCGCCCTGCAGCATTGTCGCCCGCGTCTCCCACCGGTTCGCCGAGCTCACGCAGCTAACCAGGGCTGTGCGCACACAATTGTGGCGCGCCAAGTTAATACCCCGCCAACTCGTCCTCGACCGCACTCGGAAGCGTACACGGACCTCGAACGATCGATCCTCGTGTAGAAATCTACACGAGATGCCGTTCGCAGTCGCGGTGGGAAGCGGCATGGCTTTCCGGTCACACGTTTCTCCCGGTGCTACCCGCGTTTCTTTTTCACGCGCGTCGGGACGCGTCACGGTGAACGTGACGCGACAAAAAATCGTCACCGTCAACGCCGCGCACGCCACGGAAACGCGATGGACGGACCCACCGCCGGTGCCCAAGGTACGCGACACGGTCTTTGGGACTTTCCAAGAAAGCGGCAGCCGCCTGGAAAAAGGCGCGAAACGATGTGTTGGACTTTTTTCGAGAATGTTTTTGAGAATGTCCGTCCCGGAAACTCGGCTGACCAAAAACTCTTCCTCTGTTCACCCCTGAACCTAAACCTTAACCCGTAACCTTAACCCGTAACCCTTACCCGGACACGTATTAGGACGGCGTTGTTTCCTCCGAACCCGCGAAGACGAAAAAGAAGAGCGGATTCCCAAAATTCTTCTTGCTCGCCAAGTTCGCTTTGGCCGGGCCGCTTGTCATCGGCGCGTCCTTGCTCATGCCCGGCAAGGTGAACGCGGGTACAGATTCTTTGCTGAAGTACGGCGCCGCCAGCGTCGGCGGCGCCGTGGTGAGGTACGCGTTGCGCGTTTCCCAAATCCGGGGACACACTGTTTTATCTCTCAGCTGGTGACTGTTTGTCCATACATCGCGATATACAATACTGACACTTTGTTTTACCTGACGTCAGCGCGATGGTGATGAAGAAAACACCGCCGGCGCCCGTCGACGCGGCGACAGTTTTGGGAAAACAAACCAGTGAAACGCAAACGTTTTTAGTCATAGTGAAACGAGCCATCCCCATCGCGGTGGCGTTAACAGCCGCGATGGCGGTCTATCGCACCAAGGAGTTCTACGAAAAGGCCCTAGGGCAGTCTGCGCGGGCGCTGCACGGTTCGCTGTTAGAAACGAACGCTTTGCGGTTGGAGATGGACGCGTTGAGTTTGGCGATGCACGAAGCGCGGGCGGCGCTTGAACTCGCCACGAACGCCAAGAAAGAGTTGACCGGGAAGCTGTCTATGAGTTCCGCTGAGGTACGGTGCGAGCTGGATGCAAAACTTTTAAAGTTGGCGGTGCTTGAAACCGACCTTTCCTGCGCGCGACGCGAGCTGGGAGATTTAATCTCACAAAGCGCTTCGGAACAGAAACGAGCGAAGTTGGAATTGGAACAAACCGTCAAAATGTTGACGAGCGCGCACGAAGAAACCGTGGCTGAGCTTACCGAGCAGCACAAGGAGAAGGTCCGGGCGATGGAAACTTCCTCTGCGGAGATGGAAGCCGTGATTGGCGAGTTACGCGAGGAGCTGCGCGTCGCGATTGCGGCGGCGGAAACGGCAGTCTCAAAGAACGAACAGGAATCTCAATCAGCGCTCGAGACGGCGCGGAGTGAGTTGACAACCGCGATGGACGCGATGACGAACAAACTGCGCGAGGAATCACACAGTGAACTTGAAAACCTGAGGGCTCAGTACGAGAACGCCATGGGGAACCAGGAGAGGGCGCACGCCAAGACGGTTGCTGAGATGGCAGCGCGAATCGAGGAATTAACAAAAGCGCTGCAGACGATGGAGGGTAAGACCTCGGCGCTGCAGCGCTCGCTGAACCAGTCCATGGCGGACTCGGCGAGCCACGAGGACCGAGTACGACGACTTTCAGAGCTCGCCGCGTCAATCAAACGCCGCGATACGGAAAAGCAGGGAGCGCCGCCGCTCAAGAACAACCTCGTGGCGCGCCAGCAGGCGGACATTCCGGTGAAGTTTACGCTAACCATTGACCCTGGCGTGACACACGGCAAGCAAGTAGGTCTGGTCGGTACGTGGAACGACTGGAGCGTCGAGAACGTGGTTTTGTTCGACCAGAGCGGCGATGGCGTGTGGTCCGCCACTCAACCGATTCGCGCCGACGACATGTACGAGTACAAGTACGTCCTCGTGGATTTGGATAACAACGACGAAAACGACGTCCAGTGGCAGTTCGGGAACAACAAAGTCCTCGCCCTGCAGCTGGCGTTGCGGGAAGAGGTTGTTTTAGTTGAGGTCCGGGACAGCTGGAAACCGGATCCGAAAACGGCGCCGATCATTTTGCATTCGTCGAACGGAACCGTACGCGAGGTTGGCAGCACACAGCTTCTCCGAGAGTGCGTCGCCGAGCTACGAACGGAACACGCGCTGTTACTGGCAGGCGGGGTTTTAGTGAAAGTCGACGAACTCGGGCGGTTCACGGATCCCGACGGCGACGGCCCGATGACGAGCGCGGACGTGAGAAATTTGGCGAGCGCCTTTGGGGCGGACGGAAACGCCTCGGGTAGGGCGTTGACGCAGAACGACCTTGCGATTTCGGACAGGGAGATCGTCACGGGAGTCGTGGTGGAGAGCGTGTCGGAAAAAGCCGCGAAAAGAGGCCCGAGGTGAGGTAGCAAGTTTTCGCGCGGCCGCAAGCGGTGTATTTAATCCTGAAAGAAGGTAACTCTAAAGAAACACCCGTCTACTTCTTTTCAGTACCACCCGTCTTCCCAACTGCTTTACCTTTGGTTCATTTCGTGTTAGAAGGCGGTTTCTTCGGTACCTTACTCTTTTTACTTCTGCGCCGGGCGTCCCGGCGGCCGCCTTCCACCGCGGCGATCGCCGCGGCTAAAAAAAGCGCCCTTCCAAAAAGTGACGCCGCCATGCTAAAGTTCGCCCCCCGCGATGCTCCCGCCGCCGCCCCCCGCGAACGCCCCTCGGTGAGTCGCCCCCACGACCGCGGCGGTGCGTTTTTGCGCTGCGTCAAGGCACGCGTTGCGTCGTTCTGCGGCGAGAGCCTGGTCGTGGGAGGTCAGCAGTGATGGATTTGGAAATTATGAATAATAACTCGGGACCTTCCTTAAAAAAAAGGAGACGACGGGAGGAAGGAAAAAGTCTCAAAAAGAAAAAAAAAAGTGACGAAAAAAAACGCACCGCTTCGTTTCTTTTGGCGGATTGGCTCTGCTTCGCCTTGGCCAACAGCGCCGCGGCTTTGCTTCCTTTCGTGTTTCCTTTCAGGTCGTTGGTTTGAGGTTCAGGGAGAGTTGGTTTCGTGCCCGGTTCGATTCCGGGCGGGGGGGTTTCTTCGTTCGATTTCTTCGCCGATTCCGTAGCCGCGCGATCCTTGGCTCTCAGTTTCTTCGCCTTTTCCTTTTCTTTTTTGGAAAGGCTCGATGTTTTCATTCCCGGAATTCCCGACGCGTCCGTACCGGCACCGTCGTCGTCCAGCACCTCTTCGTTTAAAACACCATGCGCAAAGCTAAGCCCGCCAACCCTCGCCGATGCTTGTTCAGTGCGAGCTCGGGCTTCCTGTAACCTCAAACGCTGCGAAGCTGATAAAGAAGCGTCGGGAGGAGCGACGTCGTCGTTTTTGGCGGGTTCGCCGGGTTGTTTCAAACCAGTTTTTTCGTCTCCATCTGCGAAAGATTCAAAAACGTCGTAGTTCGCCAACGCCAGTTTCCCAACCACTCTGCGTGTTTCGTTGAACGTGGGCCGTTTCGTGGCGAACGGGACTCTTCGTAATCGCTGGTCTGATTTTTGTAACGCGGGGGAGTCATTCGCGAACAGCGTTTTCGTATCCGTCTTACTGGCGCTCACGAAAATCAAATTCGCGTTTTCCAAAATGTCTCGCCAGGTTTTGTTCGTCAGCGTTTCCTGGATTTCCTTTTCAAGCGCCAGCTCGTTCGCCCTCCGAATACTACTCCCGGCTGATTTAATAGTCTTCCCTCCCCCGTCCTTGCCGCTTTGCCGCCCCCCCGCTTTCGCCCGCACCACGTACCGGTGGAACGTCTTGTGCTCGATGGACGCGGCGGTTGGAACCAAGTTGAGGAGGTCGTTTTCGGCGAAAGATTCGGAGTGTTTACTCTTGTCTTTCCCGGAAACCTTTTCCTTCACTTCAACAAACCCACTCGGCACGAACGCCGCGCACGCGAAGTGCCCTCCTCTGGCGAGGATGATGACCCAGGGCTTCGTTGGGCGGTTTCTCAGGTCGGCGAAAGAATTCAAAGCCTTCGCGGTGTCCAGTACCTGATTTCCCCGGAAAAGCGAATCCGGACCTGCGGTTGTGAAATAAAAGTGTCAGTCGCGAGTGGCACCAAGTAGCCTGTATGGGCAAACA
>TARA_B110000261_G_scaffold148270_1_pt1 | contig 10732 bp, 4 predicted proteins | sample TARA_B110000261 | Tara Oceans TARA_B110000261 (sample SAMEA4397705) | marine metagenome | biome: Polar Biome; feature: [DCM] deep chlorophyll maximum layer (ENVO:01000326); material: water (ENVO:00002006), including particulate matter (ENVO:01000060) such as... | depth 20 m | reverse complement strand
GGTCAATATATAATAAATATAAATTAAAAGTCAGCTTTTTAGAATATAATAAAGAAAAAGGTTCATTTACTCTTTAAAATACATTATAATACAAATGTGCTTTTAATAGTATTTTTAATATTAATATTATATATAATATTATATAATATTAATGGAAAATTTAAATAAAATACGAGCAGATATAGCAGATAACGTTGGTAATTTTAAAGATAATATTGTGAATAATGTTGCAGATAATGTAAATGAATTTAAAGAGAATATACAAAAAAATGTTGAGATGCCTTTAAGACAAACTGAATCGCGCAATTTTTTCACATATTCGAAAGAATTCATGGAATCAAATACGGTTATTGCAAAAGCCACTTTTCTATTATTAGTAATAATAGTATTTGTGTTTCTATTTTATATATTCAGTAAATTATTAATGTATTTTATGACCCCGACAGAAACACCTTATTTAATTAATGGAATGAAAGATGCTACCCAAAGTATTGTAATTCCTCAAACATTATCTGATAAAAGCTCAATTCCGATATATAGAAGTCAAGATGAATATGACGGTATAGAATTCACATATTCTTTTTGGATATATGCTACCGATGTAAATATCGAGGAAGATTTCGGATACAGACATGTTTTCCATAAAGGCTCTCTTAATAATACAGGAGATTCCGACATTTATGGTCCCAACACATGTCCGGGTGTATATTTATATAAAGGACGAAAGAACATATCTGACAATTTATTAGATAAATACCCATTGTTGGGATTATTAGTCAGAGTCAATGTTTTCCATGATAATAATGATAAGGAAAACGCATATAAATATTTTGACGATGTTTACATCGACGGAATACCGATTAAAAAATGGGTCGGGGTAGTAATAAGAGTGACGTCGCAAAATATAATTGATATATATATAAACGGGACTTTAACAAAAAGACATAAATTAAGTAATATTATTAAGCAGAACTATGACAATGTGTATATTAATATGAATGGAGGATTTCCCGGTAATTTATCTAATTTAAAATATTATAATTATGCAATTGGTACTTTTGAAATTGAGAAATTAACTTCTGCAGGTCCTAGCCTTAAAATGGCCGAAAATAGCAATATTCATAACTCCAAACCAGAATATTTATCACCCCAATGGTATTTTAACGAAACCGATACTGTTATGTAGATATATTATTAATTAAATATAATTATTATATAATTAATATTATGACTTCTTCTCATCCAAATAAAATTATTATTAAAAATAAATTAATAAATGGAATAATAAATGGAACAAGTGTTTCTATTAATGTTTCCGTTCCAGAAAATACAAATAATAACACTTGTTTAAGTTATAACCTGTATTCTGATACAAAATCTTTAAACAGTATTGATTTGTCTAATCGAATTATTTTATCGGGTTTGTTTGAAAATTCTGCTGGAGATATAAAAGTAAATTTATCTCTCTTAACCCAGCGAAATTTAAATCATAATATGAATTTTCATTATCATAATAATGATTTTACCAAACCACGCTTGATATTTAAAAAATATGAAACAATCAATAACCATACGAATAATAATAAATTTTTATTTGATAATATTAATAATTGGGTTCATAATAATCTGGGTTATAGAGAATATGAATTTATAAAATTTTTAAATTACTATAAAAATTTCAATAATTCTGATTATTATAAATTTAATTTGGGCGATTTTATAGATGTACCGATACCACCCCCATTATCAATTGATGACATTAAAATAAAAATAAAAGGGGTCAGTATCAATAATGAATTTGACCCAAAATATATAAATTATGATGAAAACAATTTTTCGAAAATTTTATATTACAATAATGCTGATATTTGTAATAATATAAATGATATATCAAATTTAAATATAATTGATTTTGCAATTCCTGTCTCTCATGATAATAGCACCAATTTTCTCTTATATAATAAATTACATAATTTATCTACTTTACAATGTGATTTCATCAATTCTTCGGAATCGTCGAATTATACTGATGTAAGCATAAACTTTTTTTTAACAAAAGGTTATAACCACGAACGTAATTATGAAAGTAATTCAGGTTCTAATCAATATGGGAGCAAAATACTATTAAATAAAGATTTCACATCTATAGATTCGCGAATAATTGGTGAAAATAGTAATATCCCCAATATAATATCTGATAATAGTAATACCATTTTTTTGTCTTGCGGAAATTCAATTTGTGGCTTAACGCGAAAAAATATATTTAATAATGTAAAATTTGAATTTGAAGATACTAGCACAAATACAGGCAGCAATATTACCAATCAAATTGCTCGGACAAAGAAAATTCTATTCTATAATGAAACCATAATATCAAAAGCCAGAACACTAGATACTAGCCTATTAGAATTTGCAAATGCAGATTATTTACTCGATAATAGTTATAATTATGATTATGTTAATACTGTATACAACAATATTCAAACATCTAATACAAAAAATATTGATTTAAATTTGTCCGACTTCTATTATTCTATGAACCATAATAATATAAGCTTATCGGGTGAATTGTTGGAGCACAGTATTTATAAGAAACGTTTTAAAACGCTAGAATTGCTAAACACGGCTAGTGACATAACAAATAGTTATTTTGATAATTCTTTGAGTAGTGCTTATGATTTTACTAAAAATAATTATTTTATAAAAACTAATGATATATCCTATAATAGCAATAATTATAAAATAAAATTTAATAATGAATTAAGTAATGCAATTGCGAATAATCAAGCAGTAAGTTTCTCTGATATTAGCGCAGCAGGCACTACGAGTGATAATTTATTAAATTATGATTTTAGATTTAATTATAATAAAAAATTTTATGTTGAAGTATTATTGAATTTACAATATGAATTGATAAATTCTGAAATCCTGGATGCAAGTATTAGCGATATTTTAATTGATTACAAAGATAATTTATTACTAAATTTTCATAAAATAGTATTAACATCTTATTTTGAAACAACTGCAGCAAGTGATTTTACGAATATAGATTGTATTTTTGTATATCACAATCCAAAAACAACTACCGACCCATCTTATTTATATCCAAATAATAACATACAAATTATAACCGATAGTACAATAGATACTCTCACAAAAGCAATCGCATTGTTACCGGATGCAAGAACATCTACTTCAAATAGTGTATTTATCCCGGCGCGCAATGGGAGCAATCTGTCGCGCAAAATGATACAGGGCTTAATTGGTTTGAATGATATTCCTAAATTATTATCTATTCAACCGTATAATCCTGATACATTAACTTCGCGTGGTTTCATTAATCAATATCAAATAACCGACGACTGTTTAACAGAGGAAGAACAAGTGAAAGCAAAAATAAACGCAACAAAGCACGATTCTGTAAAGCAAAAACGCACATTTTTATCTACGTCACAACGAAAACAAAATTACGCCAATTTAGTGCGATCAAATGCTAGAAATAATTTATCGAAAACATGTAGTGATTCTTTGGAAGCAGAAGAAAGTACAACGGAAATAAATTACATTAATTTAAAAAAATATACACCCTTCAAATTATTTAAAACCGGTAAGGGAAATTATTTAGGTTCCAATTAATTGCATTGCTTACATATATTATTCTATCTGCAAAGCAAAGCAAAATAAAGAAAGTAAAGCAAAATAAATAAAGCAAAGAAAAAGTTTTATTTTAAAAAATTGAAAAATATTTTAAAATAAAATGTTTAAGATAAACTTGTATATTTAATTAATAAACTTATCTTAATGGAGAAAAGTAAGAATTTTCGTTTATATGATTATAATGTTTATGACGGAATTATAAAATCGAATTCATCTAAAACGAATTTCAACCCATATAAAGATAACAAAAAATTCATCATTCAAGCATTTGGCATAAATGAAGCAAATAGATCTGCTTCAATTACAATTGAAGGATTTATGCCATTCTTCTATATTTTAGTAAATGATACGTGGAATGAGCAACGAAAGAATATGTTTATTGCTCATTTAAAAAAGAAAGTTGGAATGTATTATGATGAATCCATTATAAGTGCAAAATTGGTATCACGACACAAATTAAAAGGATTTGATAATAAAAAACTACATACATTCATAAAGTTGAATTTTGCAAATTTCACTGTTTACAATAAAGTGAAGAAATTATTTCACGAAGATATAATTACGCCTAATGGATTTGAGCGAACATTATTAGATTCTGGATATGTATATACAGATGAGGAGAGCGAAACTAATTGTTATATATATGAAGCAGATATACCACCTGTCTTAAAATTCTTTCATATTAAAGAAATTAATCCGAGCGGATGGATCCAATTAATAAACAATAAAATTAAAAAACCTACGAAAGCCACTACTCATTGTAGTTATGAATATATTGTTAATTATGATGATATTATATCATTAAAAGACAAGGAAACATTAGTAAAATATAATATATGCAGTTTTGATATTGAAGCAAGTAGCAGTCATGGTGATTTTCCTCTTCCTATCAAAAATTATAAGAAATTAGCGAGCAATATTTTAGAAAACTATAATTCTTTACCGGCAGAATGGCAAAATAACTATGATTGTAGTATGTTAAAACAAGAAGTATTGAGCGCATTTAAATTAGCATCTAACAATCTCCCATACATAAACAAAGTATATCCGAAAAATGCTATGAATATCAATATTAATAATAATATGATCGAAAATTTAATCGAAAATTTAATAAATTATAAACCGGCAGATATGATAAATAAAAACACAAGTTATACAGAAAATGAATATATTGAGATAAACGAATCCGATGATTCTAACGTTGATTCTGACGATGAGCAGGTTGCAGAAAATGATGGAACCGAAAATCCGACATTTAAGACCAAAAGACTTAAAAAAGTTAAAACATATGCAAAAAAGGAAGCCTCACTAGTCGAATTAATAAAAGATGCTAAATGCGACAATGATACTAAATTAAACGAATTAACAAAAGCATTTACAAACACAGGATTTCCCGAATTAGAAGGTGATATAATAACTTTCATCGGGCTAACATTCATTTATTATACTGAATCAAAGCCATATAAACGAGTAATTATTGTTAAAGGTGGCTGCAAAATCCCCGAAAAATATATGGATTGGGTAATAAATAATAATGTGATTGTTTTAGAACGAAAAACCGAAAAGGAAGTCCTTACTACTTTTACAAAAATAGTCCAATCTGAAAATTCAGATATTATTACAGGTTACAACATTACAGGTTTTGATTTTGATTTCATGTTTAAGCGTTCTAAAGAAATCGGCTGCACCAATGAATTTTTGAAGTTATCAAAAAACAAAGATGAAATATGTATAAATAAAAACTGGCGCACAGGTGCAGAAGATATAGAAACTAACAAAATCATATTAGCAAGTGGTGAATACAATTTGAAATTTATTAAAATGCCGGGTCGAATTATTATCGATATGTATATTATTTTCCGAAAAGAATTCACATTGAGCTCCAATAAATTAGACTATACATCCAGCTATTTTATAAGTGATCAAGTGAAATCTATTGAATTAGACTGTGAAAACAACACTACCAAAATTTATAGTAAAAATTTAACCGGAATCGCAGAAGGTTCATATGTGAAATTTGAAGAATTAGGTTTTAGTAATAGCGCATATAAAAAGGGCAAGAAATTTGAGATTTTGCAACTTAATAATGATGAATCGAGCTTTGTAATCGACAGTGCCGAAGAGTTGAATTTAACCAATTTTAAATATAACTGGGGTCTAGCAAAAGACGACGTAACCCCCCAAGAAATATTCAGTTTGGCGAACGGCGATGATTATGATCGATGGACGGTTGGTAAATATTGTTTAGGTGATTGTGATAATGTGGTATGGTTGTTATTAAAGGTTGATGTTATTACTGATAAGGTGGAAATGTCCAATCTTTGTAGTGTCCCATTAAGCTTTCTATTATTGCGCGGACAAGGTATAAAGCTTCAGAGTTTCGTATCGAAAAAATGTGCCGAAAAAAACACTTTAATGCCGGTTAATAAAAAGAAAAAAGATGGTGGAGGATTTGAAGGAGCACATGTATTTACACCGAAGACCGGTATTTATTTGGAGGAGCCGGTCGCGTGTGTAGATTATAGTTCTCTTTATCCGTCTGCAATTATTAGCGAAAATTTATCACACGACAGTAAGGTGTGGACTAAAGAATATGATTTAAGTGATAATTTAGTCGAAGTAACTGGTGAGCAAGATGAATGCGAAAAATTCATTTATGATAATTTAGAGCATTTAGGGTATAAATATGTTGATATTAAATTTGATTTATATATTTTTACTAGAAAAACACCAAAAGCTGCTGTTGTAAAAGTTGTAAATGGATATAAAATTTGCCGGTTTGTTCAATTTCCCGAAGGTAAAGCAATAATGCCAGCTATTTTGGAGGAATTATTGCATGCTAGAAAAATCACGCGAAAATTAATACCGCATCAAACGGATGAATTTTTGAAAAATGTATTAGATAAACGACAACTTAGTATTAAAGTGACCGCCAATTCATTATATGGTCAGATGGGTGCAATTACTAGTGCTTTTCATGAACCTGATGTTGCTGCGTGCACTACTGCTACAGGTCGTAAATTATTATTTTATGGGCGCGAAATTATTGAGAAATGCTATGATAATGTCGAAGTTAAAATGGATGATGGAACTAATGTGAAAGCGCGTGCAGAATGCGTATATGGTGATAGTGTAACCGGTGAAACACCTGTATACATTAGAATAAATAAAAGTTTCATTGAAGTATTGACCATAGAACAAATGGTTGAAAAATACGGTGATAAAAATGGTTGGCAACAATGTGTTGAGGATGGAAAAGAGGCAAAATTATATATTAATTTAAATTCAGATTTAAATATATATATAGAATCTTGGACAAATGATGCTTGGACGCGGTTAGAAAGAATTATCAAGCATAAATTACAAGAATCAAAAAAAATTATTAGAGTTTTAACACATACTGGTTTGATTGATGTTACAGACGACCATTCCTTATTATTAGAGGATGGCAATATTATTTCACCAAAAGATGTTAAAATAGGAACAAAATTACTACATAAATCTATAGGTTTTAATCTAGAATCTAATCCAGAATTTAATCTAGAATCTAATCTTGAAGACATTAAAAAAGCTCGCTTATTGGGAAACTATTTTGGAAAGAATAATTGTAAAAACTGCGAAGGTCTTTCAATTATAAATGGTGCTCTATATATTCGGAGAGCATTTTGGGAGGGATTATGTCAAGTATATAATAATTCCGCAAGCGCTACAGACGACGATATTATTATTAATCTCAATAGTCAAATTTGTGGAGCGAATATTTGTTTATTAGCAAATTCTGTAGGCTATCAAACATTTATAGATATCACAAATAATAATCCAAATACATTTATAATTACTTGCACGAAAAACCGTAAAATAAAATGCACAAACGCTATTAAAAAAATACTAAATATTACAACACATATAAAATCTATTAATAATGATAAAAATGATAAAAATGATTTATATGTCTACGATTTAACAACTAATAATCATCATTTTGCGGCTGGAATTGGAAATATGATTGTTCATAATACAGATTCGGTATTCTTCAAGTTCAATTTGCGTGAAGCTGAAACAAATGAAAAAATAGTAAATCAACAAGCACTAATATATACGATTCAGTTAGCGAAAGAAGCTGGTCAATTAGCTAGTAAATTTTTAAAGCAACCACACGATTTAGAATATGAGAAGACATTTTGGCCGTGGGTGTTATTATCTAAAAAAAGATATGTGGGGATTCTGTATGAAGAGGACCCAAATAAAGGAAAGATGAAATATATGGGTATCGTATTAAAGCGCCGTGATAATGCCGCTCTAGTAAAAGATATTTACGGAGGAAGTGTCGACATTATAATGAGGGAAAAAAGTATGACAAAAGCAATTAAATTTGTGCATGAAAGTATAGAAAATTTAATTGCTGGAAATTATCCATTAGAAAAGTTGTTGGTTACAAAGGCATTGCGAGGATATTATAAAAATCCTAAACAAATTGCGCACAAAGTTTTGGCAGAAAGAATTGGTGCTAGAGATAGTGGTAATAAACCCGCAACCGGTGATCGGATGTATTATGCATATATCAAACATGCAAATAAAAAGGCACTGCAAGGAGAAAAAATTGAAACACCGGATTATATTATAGAAAATAATATGCCGCTTGATTTTAGTCATTATATTACTAATCAAATAATGAAACCATTGTTGCAGTTGTTTGCATTGGATTTAGAAAACATTAATGAATTTAAAAAGACACGCGGAGTTACATTACAATCGTGGAAATCTGAAATAGAAAAATTGCGAATTAAATGGACAGAACCTGAAAAATTTAATAAAAAATATGAAGAGTTAAGATGTAAAGAAGTAAAAACACTTATTTTCGATAAATATTTGAAACAATTAAAAACATAAGAAAGAAGGGAAGGAAAGAAAATATAGTTTTATTTTAGATACAATTAGAATAATAAGATACAAGAGTTATTTTTTTTATTATCAATATATAAGATTAATAATAAGAAATGAAAAAAGAAAAAAAAATGAAAAAAGAAAATGGAAATATAAAGAAGGGAAACCATTTCACATTAACACAAAAAAATATTCATTCGTTCTCTCATAAATTTAATACAAAACGCACAAATAAAGTATTTAAAAATGTAAATACTAATACAAAATTCAAATATTTAGTAACAAAAGCCGATTATAATCAAAATAAGAAAATGCGCTTTAAAAACATTATAGAAATTACAACAAAACCTACAAATCAAGGAAGCAGTGGGAGATGTTGGATTTTCGCATTTTTAAATATCATGCGCATCCCAATGATTAAAAAATATAATTTGCCAGCCGATTTTGAATTCTCTCAAAATTATTTATTTTTTTATGATAAATTAGAAAAGGCCAATTATTTTTTTAATTATATTTATGATACAAAAAATATAAAGGTTGATGATTTTAAAAATTATAAAATTGCTAACCTTAAAGTGGTGGCTGTCTTAAATAATTTGATAAGTGATGGTGGTAATTGGAATATGTTTTATCAATTAATCAAAAAATATGGAATAATTCCTAAATCAAATATGGACGACCATTTACATAGCAAAAACAGTAAAGAGCTACATATTTTTTTAAATGAGTTTTTATCTAAATCTGCTAAAACTATACGCACTACTACGAAATCGAAAAATAAAGTAATTGCAGAATTAATGGATGAGTGTTATAAAATTTTGGTGATATTTTTAGGAGAACCTCCAAAAAAAATAACATGGGAATATTATGAATCTGAAAAAAATAACTCTGCAAAAGCAAATACAAAGAATAAGACTAAAAAAGTAAAGGATAAAACTGGTAAAGCAAACACTATGAATAAGACAAAGAACATGTCTACAAAAGATGATAAAACAAGTAATGATAAAACAGATGATGATGAAACAAATGATAAACAAAAATATAAGGCTGTATATGATATTACACCTCAAGAATTCTATGAAAAATTTGTTCCATATAATGTGGATGATAAAGTGGCGTTAATAAATTATCCTTGCAAAACTATTCCATTCTATAAAAATTACATTTTGGAAAATAATTCGCAAATTTTAGACCATAACGAGAAACGAACACGCAATTATTATGATAAAGAGAAATTTTTAAATTTCCCCATCGATACAATCAAAAATATGGTTAAAAAATCTATTGATGACGATGAGGCAGTGTGGTGTGGTGTGGATATACGCAAATTTATTTCAACCGAAAAAGGATTTTTGGATGTTAAAGGATTTAATTACAATGATGTATTTGGATTTGACAATTTAATGCCTAAATGCAGTGCGCTTAATTATAAACAAAGTAGCGCGAGACACGCAGTAATAATTAAAGGGTATAATTATGGTAAAGGTAAAACACAAGGGTTTTTGGTAGAGAATTCGTGGGGTGATAAAGACGGATTTAAAGGCAATTATTATATGGCAGATAATTGGTTTGAAAATTTTGTATATAGGGTGATAGTAGATAAAAAATATTTGTCGACCAAAGAATTGAATACATTGAAACATAAACCAGTTTTATTACCATTCTGGGCTCCATTTAATGATTTAGCATAAATTATTTATTCGGAAGTAGCGGTTGCATTTTGACGCAATCTATTCAATAAATTTGTAATAATATTATTTGCTATGAAAAATTTGAATTCGTTTTCATATAAAAATAATCTATATGTATCGTCTGGGTCATCATATCTAATTATATTGGATTTTGTTAAAATATTATATCTGCAAATCGGACATGTTTGGTGTTGCGATAACCAATTATATAACGCATCATATTTACATATATGTTTACATTCTGTGATCATTGCTACTTCATCGTCTCCACAAAATTCATATTGCGTTATGCAACAAGATTCATTTAATGGTTCGACAATTTCAGAATATTTTGATTTTTTAATATTATTGTTGATAATATTAATCAAATTCACTTTTGACACATTTGAAAAATCTGCAATACTATAATTTGACAATACACTATCTTGTAAATTACTTGCGTTTACCGGAATTGAAGTTACGGGTGAATTATTTTGTATATTTGTATTAGATATATTTGA
>TARA_B110000261_G_scaffold105727_1_pt1 | contig 10858 bp, 6 predicted proteins | sample TARA_B110000261 | Tara Oceans TARA_B110000261 (sample SAMEA4397705) | marine metagenome | biome: Polar Biome; feature: [DCM] deep chlorophyll maximum layer (ENVO:01000326); material: water (ENVO:00002006), including particulate matter (ENVO:01000060) such as... | depth 20 m | reverse complement strand
TTGAGTTTTAATCTGTTCGAAAATTTCAAAAACAGCAGGACAAACTTCGGTGTTTTTTAATGCTAAGTTTAAAATTTGAAGTTGTTTTGATCGATTTGTATGCGGGAATTCAGCACATGCCTTTGGCCTTACTTCATAAATAGAACAGTAATTATCAGCGCCTAAAAATGTGCAAGGAACAGATTGTAAAACATAGTCTGCGTCTTCGTCTAATTTTAAATACCGATCAACAAATTTACCCGACTTCATTTTGAGGTGTTTGGAGATTCGATCGATGTCCTTATTCGTAAATAAAGGTCCCGTTGTTTTACAACAATTAGCGCACTTAAGGCAATCTATACATTTAAAAGCCTTTTCGTGTTCTTTTTTAAAAAGGGCATCAACTACGTTGCCTTTCTTTTTTTTTAAAGCTTGAACAACCTTTTTGTTTGATTTACTGGCAGCATAAGCTTCCTTTTTTAAGTCTTCTAAATTTAACCCCATCCTAATGCCAAAATTAGTGAATAAAAAAAGGTCACTTCGTAAAAAGTGACCTTTAATATAATAATTATTTAAGCTTATTTTAAAGATGCCAATGCAGCATCGTAATTAGGCTCTTCAGTAGTTTCAGCAACTTGCTCAGTGTATAGAACCTTACCGTTCTCATCAGCAACAATTACCGATCTTGATAATAAAAAGTTTAAAGGACCATCCGTAAACATTACACCGTAATCTTTACCAAAAGAACCTGATTGAAAATCAGATGCCATTATAACATTGTCGATTCCTTCAGCACCGCAAAATCTTTTTTGAGCGAAAGGTAAATCTCTTGAAATACACACGACAGTTGTGTTTTCTAAAGAAGCAGCAACTTGGTTAAATTTTCTAGTAGATGCGGCACAAGTTCCTGTGTCAATACTTGGGAAGATGTTTAAAACTACTTTTTTTCCACTTAAAGTAGCACTTGCGAAAGGACTTAAGTCACTTTTTACTAAGTTAAATGCTGGAATTGTGTCACCAACCTTTGGTAAGTTTCCAATTGTATGAAATTCGTTTGATTTTAATGTTACAGTAGCCATTTTTATTTTGTTTTAATTTTAAGCCAAATTAAATAATCTTATCTGATTAAATCCAAAAGTAAATAGGTTTTAACTATTAAAGTATGTTGTTTTACCAATCAAATTCTGAAGAATAGCGTGTAGGAGATAAAATATATTTATTTTAGAATCATGTCTCTGCACAAACACGCTTTAATTAGGTATCGAATTATTGATTCGATGATGAGAAATTCTTACAAACCTTATCCTTCCATTGAGGAAATTAGAAGCAAATGCGAAGATTCTTTGTTTGGGTCGGATTGGGGAGAACATATTTCGATTAGTACAATCGAAAAAGACTTTAAAGCAATGCGGTCTGATGAAGAGCTTGGTTTTTTTGCTCCTATAAAGTTTTCAAGGGTTTATTTTGGCTACTATTATACAGAAGAAGATTTCACAATTCATAACATTCCTTTAAAGAATGAAGATATTGATGCCATTAAATTCGCTTCTAATACTTTAATGAACTTTAGAGAATCACCTATGTTTGCTCAGTTTAGATTTGCGATTGAGAAAATATTTGATCGATTGAATATTTCTACTGATGTGCAAGATGAGCGGTTGGACAAGTTGGTGCAATTTGATTCTTATCCCAACTACCCTGGAAAGGAATATTTACAACCATTATATAAAGCGATAAAAGATTACCATCAAGTAGCGTTAAAATATCAAAAGTTTAACTCAGCTAAAATAAGTGAGCGTTTAGTTCATCCTTATTTATTAAAGGAATACAGACACCGTTGGTATTTAATCGCCTTTTTAGAAGGTAAAAACCGATTAGCAACTTTTGCTTTAGATAGGATCCAAGGAGTGGAACTGTTGGATGGAGACTTTGTTGTGTCTCCTAATTTCGATCCTGAAGAGTTTTTTAAATATTCTTTTGGAATAACACATTCTGATGAAGATCCAGAAAAAGTGAGGTTAAAGTTTCCTTTACATCAAAAAGGATATTTACTTACTCAACCTTTGCACGACTCACAAATCATTATCGAGGAGACCCAAGACTCTTTTTTACTGGAAATAGAAGTGTACCTAACGTATGAATTAATTGAGCGGGTTTTAGGCTACGGTGAGGATGTGAAAATTATTTCTCCTGAGATATTAAAGGATAAAGTAACCGATCGTTTTAATAAGGCGTTAGGGCAGTACTTGTAATTCGACCTTCAAAATCTCTTTCGATGTTTATGTTTGAAGTATTTAATTGAGTTGATTATTTAACATAAAAAACTCAACTTTAATTACTTGATTAATAATAAATTAAAAAGAGTAACTTTTTGTTGCTTTGCCGTTATGCAGACAATTAAATTAATACAATTTTGAAAAATACGATTGGTGCACTTTGTATTGTCTTAATATTAATTAGCCTTTCGACTTTTGGTCAAAACAGAATTGAATATTTTGAAAATGGTAAAGTTAATTATAAGATAATTCAATTGTCAGATACGGTTAACGCTTATTGTCATATAGTTCACTACTATTCTAATGGAAGCAAATCTAGTGAGTTTCACGAGAGGTTTCTTCAAAAGTGTGATACATTTAACGAATGGACGAAAGAGGGGGGGCTTTATCACAGGGAAGTTTATACTGATTCAGGGTACTTGGAAATCGATTATTACTCTGAGACAGGGACTATATTATCAATAGGTAATTACAAAATAGTGCATGGAGAAAGAGACCAGACAATAATTTATGACAGCACAAATTTTGATAAATACAGCCCTGATGATGAGTGTTCTTTTATTGGGAACTGTTATGAAAGAACCGGGATTTGGAAAACGTATCATAAAAATGGTGAAATTGAATCTGAAGGAAAATATCTTCCTTCGCAGTATTTAATTTCTTACCCAATGAAATATGATAGTATTAATGAAGTAATGGTTGATATGCCAAAAACTAGTTTCGAATTTAACGCATCATTAGGGGTGAAATGTAGCACTTATTTAAAGGACAGTACTTGGTCAATTTATAATAAGCAAGGAAATAAGATTCAAGAGAAAATTTATAAAACAGGTTTGCTAGTAGATAGTGTATTCAAATTTTTAAACCCAAAGTTTTATTCAGAATTCGATTTGTTTACAGGGGCATTTTCTGAAGAAGTTTTGGATACTTCAGAAAAATTCAGTCAATTTTTTATTTTTCAAGACAGTGTTTCAACAAATAACACGTCATCCTTTGTACTTCAAAATAGCTTAACAATAAGTCACTTTAAATCCTACTTTTCTTCTTCATTAAATACCCAAGTATTTATCGAATATAAAAAGCCTTGTTGTGGTTATCAGGATATTATTTACAATATTCACTTGGATTCAGTTTGGTATTCAATTCTTACTTATGATGAGGATTCAACACGTGTAATTTCTTTAATGAAAACTACTTTAGAGTCTCAGGTTGAATACAACTTGGGTTATTATTCTAAAAGTTTTTCATCTGATTTAGATTCTTTGATTTTAAATTTCGATACTACAGATGTAATATGGAGATCAGACTTTTTTATTACAAATAAGAAAGGAAGGCTCGTGAAGCGCACCTATGATGCTGAAGTTTCTTATTATTACGAAAAGCACCCTTGGAAATCTTTTTTTTGGTTTTTGAGAGATGGCAGTTTTTATCTCAATGAAATTTCAGAAAAAAAATATAATAGACTTGAGCCTATCTCTGGATGGTCGTTCTTGAGAAGTAGATGAAGTTTTATTGAAAATTATCATCTAATTAAATAAATCCTTTTTTTAAAGGATAGACCATTTTACAAAAAAAAAAGGTTTGGAAGTAACGTTTAGAGCAAAAGCAATGACCTGGCGGAGGAAAGGATGTTTTTTGTGTCGTAAATTTACAAGCATCACTGCAACAGATGGTTATGAAGGTAAAACTAAAAGATAGACTAAGTGAGTTTCAGGACGACTTAACGTGGTTAGAGTATAGTTCAGGCTACATAATTACTATTAAACCTCAACTTTCTTGAATATAGAAAGTCGATATTTTTTGTTTAATGTACCGTATTTGTAGGGTAATAACTGAGAGTCCTTAATTTCACACTTATAATGCTCTTTGCAATATTTCTAGTTTTCATTGGTTGAAATACGATGTTAAAACAAAACTCAGTGAGTATTAGTTCTTTCTCGATTGCAACATTAATAAAATTATCTTCCGAAGCGTTGATGCTGTTATATACAGAAAATCAGTTACGGAGAATTTTTCTATCCGATAGATACAATTACAACCAATTAAATTGTGATAACAGGTGTAGATGGAAGTATCTAAACCTCGGTAACAATAGAAACTTAAGAATGGATGACGGAGAACCTAAGGACTACTAAATATGCCGAATGGACTGTACTAAAAGATTATTTGGCAGCCAATGGACATAGTGGAACAGCAGGAACAGTTTTAAAATCAACTTCAGGTTAGAATAATTTATTTTAATTTTCAAAGGAATTCATAAGTTTCTTGGCACTTGGTAGATAATTTGATTGTTTTATACTGCTTAGTGGTTAAATTCTCGAAAAAACATGCAATTGTATTCTGATTAAGTTGATCTTTAAGTACCAATAAAATTATGGTTTTAAGTTGTTTTAAATAAAATTAATCCTCCTTATTTTTCTTAACTCCTCAAAAAAAAAATAATTCAGGCACAACAAGCGTTTATCGAATTGCAAAAAGACAATAATAGATTACGTATCCTTTTTTGTTGTTAATTTACGTCATCCAGAGCGTAGCGTGGGATCTTTAAGTAATTGCCTAAAGTTTCCTCAGTCGTGCCTCCTTCTGAATGACGATTGTTGTTGTTGTTGTTGTTGTTGTTGTTGTTGTTGTTGTTGTTGTACGTCATCCGGAGCGTAGCGCGGGATCTTTAAGTAACTGCTTGAAGTTTACTCAGTCGTCTCTCCTTCTGAATGACGGTTAGAATTGTTATTGCGTTAATGTGATGTAATAATTACTATTCGTTATTTGGGTTTTAACGTAGAAGTCACCAATTGAAAAGTAGTTAAAAACGCTATTTGTTTTAGAACTAATGTTATCGATATTGGAAATTGTGTTTTAAACATCATCTAGTTGAACCTTTATTTTGTTAGAATAGTTTCCTTTGTAAATAGGGGTGTTTACTTTATTTATATAAATATCATCAATTCTCAAGAACTCCAACATTGAAGATGAAATACACTCCCTATTGAGGTAAACTAAGCAGAAACAAAAAGTTAAAATTTTCGTTAGAATAAGAGGAGGACGAATAGTTGTACCAACTATTTGTTATATTGTTTAACCTTTAATCTTATAGTTATGAATACATGTAAATGCAAAAACTGTGACTGTAAAGTGTGCAATTGTAAAAATTGCTCAAACAACAATTGTCAATGTGATTCATGTAATTGCTCAACTTGTGATTGTTGCTAAAAATTAAAAAGCAGGTCGCCATTTAGCTTCCTGTTTTTTAATTAAATTTCCTTAGAACTTAGCTGTTTTTCAGTAAATAGAACTTTACTCCTTACTATCTGTGAGTTAGGAATTTAAACAAAATAGGCCTCCGGTGCCAAATCATGCACTTCAATTCTTATCGTTCGATCAGAAGATGTATTTGTTAATATTGTTTTACCAATGATGGACACAATTTCATAAGTTAAGTTGCAAGCCGCTTTATTTTTAATATTTAATGCTGCATCTGCTTGATTTGGGAAAACAGAAATTGTATTGGCACTTATCGCCTCAATAGATACCGGAAGAACAGTAAAGTAATCAGAGGAATTATACAATTCTCTACGGTAATTAAAATTGCAATTGCTATCATAAATTAAAAATTACATAAGGCCTTAAAAGTGTTTGCTGTTCTTGTAATTATCTTGTTTTTTTGCTTTTGTTATGAATATTTACTTTAGTGAAGTAAGACTTTAGATGTTTGATCTAACCTAGTTAAAGCAACGACAATAACAATAGATTTTTTTTGAAAAAATTTTAATGAAAGACTTCTGGATGTTAAACGGATTTTCACTCAGATTGAGGACGAAAACACGTTTTACGGTATATATATATATACCGTAAAACGTGTTTTAAATTTCATTTTTTTTAATTTAATGGTCTTTAAATCAGAGGTGTAAAATATATTAATCCCTTTTTTTGTTTTAGGGTTCCAAATTCTAAAAAGGGAGGTTTTTTTTCTATTTTTGAATAGTACACTTGACGCAATAATAATGCGTCTTTTCTGTTTGGTAGTAAATTAAATACTCATCATTTTTTAATCATAATGAAAAATAAATATTGTTTTATTCTTTTTTGTTTTTTAACGGGCTTTGTGTTTAGTCAAAAAAACACTTTAAGTGGTTATTTAACAGATAAGTTAACCGGGGAAAATTTAATAGGAGCTACAATATATAACTCAAAAACTTATGAAGGATCGACTACGAATACTTACGGTTTTTATAGTTTAACAATGGATACCGGAAAGGTTTCAGTTGTTTTTAACTATTTAGGGTATCAGTATCAAATTATTGATACTGTTCTTAATCAAAATATGTCAATAAACATAGCATTAGAACCTGGGGAGAGAATAGATGAAGTCGTTATAAAGGTTAAACAAAACACGAAAATTTCCGAGAACTCTCAAATGAGCGAGATTAACGTTCCTATTGAGCTAATAAAACGAATGCCTGCCATTCTTGGGGAGCCCGATTTAATTAAAACATTACAATTATTACCAGGTGTTCAAAGTGGTAGTGAAGGAAGTGCAGGGTTTTATGTAAGAGGTGGCGGTCCAGCTCAAAACCTTGTATTACTAGATGGTGCTCCACTCTATAATACCTCTCATTTATTTGGGTTTTTTAGCACTTTTAACCCCGATGCTCTAAACAATGTTAAACTAATTAAAGGAGGATTCCCTGCAAGGTATGGAGGAAGACTTTCAAGTGTTTTAGATATTTCTATGAAAGATGGAAATCTTAAAAAATGGAATACTGAGGGTGGCATAGGTCTTATTTCTAGTAGAATAACTGTTCAGGGTCCAATTATTAAAGATAAAATGTCTTTAATTTTATCCGGGAGAAGAACATATTATGATATTTTGGCTGCGCCTTTTATATCGGCCCTTTCAGGAGAAGGAACAAGTATAAGAACAGCTTTTTATTTTTATGATTTAAATGCTAAATTAAATTATAAAATATCCGATAGAGATAGAGTTTATATTAGTTTTTATAATGGTAAAGATAAGTTTGGCATTAAATTCAAAGACACATACGACGATAATTCTGTTGAGAAAAATCAGGCAGGTATTGGTTGGGGAAATCTAACTTCAACATTAAGATGGAATCGTATTGTGAATGAGAAATTATTTATGAATGTATGCTTGATATCTTCTAAATTCAAGTTCAATGCAGGTGTAAGTACTGAGGACTCTTGGACTGAATACCCTTCAGGAAATTTAGAGAAAGAACGTTTTGGAATTGATTACCATTCTGGTATTGATGATTTTGGGGGAAAGGTTGATTTTGATTGGGTACCAAAATCGAGCCATTTGGTGAAATTTGGAGGAGGCGTTACAAACCATAAGTTTTCTACAGGAAATATTAATATTAAAATTGATGACTCTGATGTATCCATAGATACGACAATAGGAGCAAAACCAGTAAGATCCACAGAGTTATATGCTTACATTGAAGACGATGTGAAATTAACTAAAAAATTAAAAGTGAATTTAGGTGTACATTTAAGCGGATTGGATGTGCGTGAAAATTTTTTCCCGAGTTTCCAACCCCGGTTAAGTGCGCGATACTTATTGAAAAATGATTGGGCAATTAAAAGTTCCTACAGTCAAATGCGGCAATTTATTCATTTATTAACCAACGAGACCGCTGGCCTTCCTACCGACCTATGGGTGCCTGCAACAGATCGAGCAAAACCAGAAGATAGCTGGCAAGTAGCGTTAGGGATTGCGAAGCCTTTGAAAATAAAAAAGCATGAGTTCGAAATTTCCGTTGAAGCTTACTATAAGGAGATGAACAATGTTATTAGTTATAAGGAAGGGGCTGATTTTTTTGGAATTAATGAATCTTGGGAAGATAAAGTTGAATCTGGTTGGGGACAAACATATGGTTCTGAATTGTTTGTGCAAAAAAAATATGGAAAACTTTCTGGATGGTTCGGATATACGCTATCATGGTCGAACAGAAAATTCTCTAATATAAATCAAGGAGAATTGTATCCGTTTAAGTATGACAGAAGACACGATATGTCGATTGTGCTTACTTATGATGTATCTGATAACATAAGTTTTTCGGCAAATTGGGTATTTGGAAGTGGACAGGCACTTTCTCTTCCTGAATATCAATACATTGTCAACTCTGGTTCGGGTTCAACAATTGCTGTTGGTCAAGCAGAGAATAAAAACAGTTACAGAATGCCTAATTACCATCGTTTAGATTTTGGTATGACATTCAAAAAGGAAAAAAAGTGGGGAGAGCGAACTTGGAATTTTGGCTTTTATAATGCTTACAATCGTTTGAATCCTTTCTTTGTTTACGTTGATAATTATCAAAGTAAAATAAACCAAATTAGCCTATTTCCTATAATCCCGTCAATTTCCTATAATTTTAAATTTTAATAAATGAAATCTCTCAGGTATATCATACTATTTACAGTTTTTGGTTTAAACATCTCTTGTGAAAAGGAAGTCAATGTTGATTTACCCAATCATGTAGTAAAACTAAGCATCAACTGTAATTTAATTGGGGGTGAAGTACCCGAAGCAATTGTTTCTCATAGCATACACAGTGTGAGTTCAAGAGATAATTTTAATGCTTTACCTGATGCTGAGGTTATTTTGTTCGAAAACGGCATACCAGTAGATACTTTATTACATTACGATAATATATCAGGTGAATATTGGTACTCCTTTGATGTAGGGGTGTTTAAAGGTGATTACATTGTTCAGTCTGGTAAGAGTTATAAGGTTCAGGCTAATTATAAAAATTATGAAACTGCTTACGGAGAAACTACTTGTCCATCCAATTTTATTGAAATTTCAGATATTGATGTAAGTGGATTAAAAATAGATTCTACCGAGTCCTACCCGGATGAAGGGTTTAATTATTACAGGACTGGCAAAGTAACATTTAAACTTACAGGCCCTTTAAATAATGAATTACACTATTTTTTATCTGTTGTGGACGAAAATAGAGAAATTGATGCTTTTGAGCTAACCTCACAAGACCCACTCATTGCAATAGATGGTAATAATATTTCAGAGGATGGAACTTTATACCCAAGTGAGAATCTTTATATATCAGGATCTAATGGGAATTTAAACACCATTTTAACAATTGATATTAATCCCGAGGGAGCTTGGGGGGATTTTGAAGAGGATTTAACCGATGGAATAGAGTTGAGATTAGAAGCTCAAAGTGATGAATATTATCAATTCATGAAAAAAGTTGAAGAATATGAAAACTCACAAGATAATCCATTTACTGAAATGGTGTTTTTACCCAATAATATCAAAGGAGGTTATGGATTTGTTTCAGGGGGAGCGATTCAAAGAAAAGTTAGCCTATAAATATTGTCGTATTCAATTATAAATAAAGCTTTAAAAAGAATCGAAAGCGCTATTTTTCAATTGGGCTAAGTCACTTCTAATGAAAAAAATAACAAATAGAAAGTGTCCCCAAATCTGACCCCTTATAAAAATACAACTAATTGAACATGTGTTGTCTAGTTGTTTAAGATCTGCTTTTTTTAAAACGATTCGTTTTATTGACTTGCAATTCAGTCTTTTTTAGGTGATGGTTTTTAGTCTCAAAAAAAAATATTTAAATGTTTTAAGGAGATATCCCCGTGTTAAGAAGGTTTAGTTTTTTCAATCGAGTTTAATATGCTTGAAAATAATTCCTTTTTATTTTTTCAGATAAAAAGGAAGCTTTTGTTAAGCGCTCAATTTGTAGCGAGTGTGCCAAAAGGGGATTAAAAACCTTTGTTATTTGAGAATCGGTTAACCCTGCTATTTTTCCTAACTCATAAAATTGATTTAAAACTTTTCCTTTTGCCAACTGTTTTGGCAGTAAACCATCTTCTAGCGCGAAATCTCGTTCGTCAACATGAATAAGACTACTTAATAAATCATATGCGGGACTTAATTTAAAATCTCCTTATGGAGTTTCTATTAATGAAAAACATTTTAAAATGTGCATCTCCATTTGAAAGCAAGTAATTAAATAGAATAAGCTTGAAAAGTTTAATTGATTCGATTGGAGTTGCTACTTTTAATGAGAGAGAAAAGTTAAGATAGTTTGAGTTGTTTTGATAATTAACTTTTTTCTTCACCTTTTAGTTGCAATTCCGCAAGACAAAGTTGTGGAATCCACAAAATTAGCACAATGGTATAATACCGTTGAAAAATCGGGATCCAAAAATTTCAATACTGTAACGAGAACAATTCAACAACATTATAGGTCGATTCTTAATTACTTTGATAATCGAAGCACAAACGCATCAGCCGAATCTTTTAATGCTAAAATCAAAGCTGTTAGAACACAATTTAGAGGCGTTCGTGATTTGAATTATTTCCTTTTTAGATTAGAGGAAATTTTCGCTTAATACTGTAAACCCACAACAATTGGTCTTGATCCGTCTTGATCCGAAAAATCTTTAACCTTCTTGCAGCTAAAAATAATCTTGGAGTTCAAAGAAAAGGCCTGACATTAGCGATAAATGAGGAATGAAGTGTTAAGTGTCCCCAAATCTGACCCCCGAAAATAAAGAAGCCCAGTAAAAACTGGGCTTCTTATTCATTTCAGCGGTCCGGACGA
>TARA_B110000261_G_scaffold121447_1_pt1 | contig 10891 bp, 7 predicted proteins | sample TARA_B110000261 | Tara Oceans TARA_B110000261 (sample SAMEA4397705) | marine metagenome | biome: Polar Biome; feature: [DCM] deep chlorophyll maximum layer (ENVO:01000326); material: water (ENVO:00002006), including particulate matter (ENVO:01000060) such as... | depth 20 m | reverse complement strand
GCATAAATTAGAGCCGAATCAGGATTGGACTTAACCAAACCTTTAACAACCTGAATATAGTTAGAAACAGAGTCCGCTAAACCAAACGAATTACTCAAACTAACTAAATTTTCTGCATGCGTTTGTTTTGCAAAACTAGCGCTGCAACAAAAAAGAATAATAAAATATAATAGCCTCGTTTTCAAAATTTTATTTTTTTTTAAAAATAATACGAAAAAAATGAACCGAGTTCTCTTTTCAACAAAAAAGCCTTGATCAATAATCAAGGCTTTAACTGTTATCCTAAATACTTCAATAGAGAAGCGCTCCGTGAGGAGTGTTTCAATCGACGGATTGCCTTTTCTTTTATTTGTCTAACCCGTTCTCTTGTTAAATCAAATTTCTGCCCTATTTCTTCAAGAGTTAAATTCGTTTTTACCGATCTATCAAAACCAAAATACAGTTTCAACACATCTGACTCTCTTGGAGTTAAACCTCTCAGAGCACTAGATATTTCTTGCTTTAATGACTCTTGCATTAAGTGCGAATCAGGACGCAAAGCATCTTTTGCCCCCATCACATCATATAATGTACCCGAATCGGACTCATCTCCCAAAGGTGCATCCATAGAAACATGTCTTGAATTATTACTTAATGAAGTTCTTACTTCATCAATACTTATATCTAACGCTTCTGCAATTTCATTTACCGAAGGTTCACGTTCGAACGTTTGCTCTAGTTCCGAAAAAGCCCTGTTTACTTTATTAATATTCCCAATCTTGTTGAGTGGCAACCTCACTATTCGTGCTTGCTCAGCTAAAGCTTGTAATATTGATTGACGAATCCACCACACCGCATAAGAAATAAATTTAAAACCTCTTTTTTCATCAAACCTTTGAGCAGCTTTTATCAAACCCAAATTCCCCTCATTAATTAAATCGGGTAATGTTAATCCTTGATTCTGGTATTGCTTAGATACCGAGACCACAAAACGTAAGTTTGCTTTTGTTAACCGATCCAGCGCTCTTTGATCACCTTCCCGAATTTTTATAGCTAATTCAACCTCCATTTCTGGTGTAATTAATTCTTCCTTCCCAATTTCGTGAAGATACTTATCAAGAGAAAGGGTGTCGCGGTTAGTGATTTGCTTACTTATCTTTAACTGTCTCATTTTAATAGGATTGTGGGTGCATTTAAATCTACGGTAATCATCCTATTAAGGTTCGCTTATTTCATAAAAAATACGCGAAACATTCTCAAAAAAAAAATTTAAAAAGGTGATTGAAAATTTAATAAAAAAAACATTAAAACACTGTAAATCAACAACTAACGTAAATTATTTTTGACTGTGTTTTTTAGGTATCATCAAAACGTTATATTTATAAAATTAGGGTTTTTTACGTAGTTAAAAATTAAAATGTAGTAAATCCCCTATTTCTTAATTAAATTTGCAACCAAATTCCAGGTATGAGCAATCAATTTTTAGCAGACAGGATTAAGAAAATGAAAATCTCAGCTACTATAGCAATGAGCGCTAAAAGTCGCGAGCTAAAGGAACAAGGGCTTGATGTAATTAGCTTAAGTTTAGGTGAACCTGATTTTAACGCACCTGATGTAATTAAAAAAGCTGCAATCGCAGCAATTCAGAATAATTTCTCAAAATATCCACCAATTGCTGGTTTCCCAGCTTTAAAAAATGCTATTTCAAATAAATTTAAGCGTGAGAACAACCTTGCTTACAGTTCAAATGAAATAGTAGTTTCAACTGGCGCTAAACAATCACTTGCAAATGTTATCCTTTCTTTAGTAAACGAAGGCGACGAAGTATTGCTCCCCGCTCCCTTTTGGGTTTCCTATGTGGAACAAGTTAAACTTGCAGGAGGAATACCTGTTGAGATACCAACAACAATCGAATCAGATTTTAAAATAACAGCAAAACAATTAAAAGACCATATTACTCCAAAATCTAAATTATTAATTTACTCATCTCCATGTAATCCTTCTGGCTCATTGTACAGCAAAGAAGAATTGGAAGAATTGGCAAATGTTATTTTGGAAAAAGAGGATTTGTTTGTTTTAGCAGATGAAATATATGAGTACATAAATTTTACGGGTAAAGCACATGCCAGCATGGCTTCTAACGCTAAAATTTGGGAAAGAACAATTACCGTAAACGGTGTAGCAAAAGGATTTGCTATGACGGGTTACCGTATTGGTTATATTGGTGCTCCGGAATGGATTTGTAAAGCATGTGCAAAAATACAAGGTCAAATCACTTCTGGTGCAAATGCAGTTGCTCAACAAGCCACCATAACAGCAGTAAACGAAGGAAAAGAATTAGTTTCTAATATGATTACTGCTTTTGAACAAAGGCGAAACATTGTTTTTGATCTGCTTACCGAAATACCAAATGTAAACGTAAACAAACCAGAAGGTGCATTTTACTTCTTTCCTGATGTAAGTAGTTACTTTGGGAAGAAACACAACAATCTAGTCATAAAGAATGCTACCGATTTATGTATGTACATTCTTAATTTTGGCTTAGTTGCACTTGTTCCTGGAGATGCATTTGGTGCACCCAATTGCATTCGAATTTCTTATGCTAGCGCAGAAGATGTATTAACGGAAGCAATGAAAAGATTAAAAAAAGTATTAAAAGAACTAGAAGATTAAGTTATATCAACTTAATTCCTCCATCTATTAATTCAATTTTACGCGCACGGTATAAATTTCCTGTGGCCTTTTTAAAAGCTTTTTTACTCATTAACAGAACCTTCGAAATTTCAGCAGGATTACTTTTATCATGCAAGTTTAAAGTTCCACCATTTGCCTTTAAAGCATCTACTAATTTTTGAGTATTGGGTTCAAAACTAGCAATTCCTTCTTGTTGCAAAACAACATCAATTTTATTGTCTTCACGAATGGTTTTAATAAACCCAACTAACTTTTGTCCAATTTCCAAAGGCTGATTAACGTCGTTTTTAAAAATTAAACCAGTGTGCATCTCATTAATCATAACGTTTACACCAAGGCTCGAAGTTCTCAAAACCATCAATTCAACTTCGTCTCCCTTTTCTAGTGGAATATGATCATTATCTAAAAAACGACCTAATTTAGTTGTACCTACTAATCTTCCCGACTTAGAGTCTAAGTACATATAAACAAGATAAGTACGCCCTTCTTCCATCGGCGCTTCCTGCTCTTTGTAAGGAACCAATAATTGCTTCATAATTCCCATGTCAACAAATGCCCCCATTCGGTTCACTTGCTCAACAACTAACGGGGCAAAATTATTAAGTTCAATTTTAGGCTTTAATGTAGTTGCGATAATTCGCTCCTCGTTATCAAAATAAACAAACACATCAATATCATCACCAATCTTCAATCCCTCGGCTATGTAGGCATTCGGAAGCAAAACTTGGTTAAGCTCGTCGTCACCTTTTAAATACATACCTTGAGCTTCTTGTCTTGCTACTGATAATCTGTTTATTTCTCCTAACTTAAAACCTTCCATGTTGTAAAGGTATTACTTAATTACGATAACTAATTAAGTAATACCAACAAGCAACTTTTGTACACGCCGAATGTCACTAAAAAAGCATTAAATATCTTATTAAATATTACCTTTATACACTATGAAAAAAATACTCTTTTTCTCTGGGGTAGCCTTACTACTTTCATCTTGTATGAAAGACAAGCAAACCACTTGGGATACAAAGATTTTAACTCCCATTGTAAAGTCAAAATTGACGGTTTCCGATTTATTAAAATCAGACCACATAATAGAAAATCCAGATAGCTCTTTAACGCTTATTTATACAACCGAGTTATTCGAAATGAATACAGATAGCTTTGTTGTGTTACCAGATTCATCTTTCGAGTTTGGTGCCAGTTTAGAATCTCTTGAACTTCCAAATGATACCGTAGAATACGTGATTACCCTCGGAGAAATGGTTCGAAGTATGAACAACCCATCATTTGCAACACAAATACATACAGCCCACGACGCAGGAACTTGGCAAGGAACCACCTTCGGCACAGATCTCCAGCTAGAAGGTCAAACATTCGACATTCTAATGGATGATTTATTTAATGAATTAATTTTAGCAGAAGGAGCAGCCGAAATCATAATTGAAAACGGATTACCATTTGATATCAAAAACTTAGCTTTTCAATTAGCAAATGCTCCTCAGCCAGCTGGTGATACAATTTTCGAACACAACTTCCCTTTAATTAGTAAAAACTCAAGCGAATCAGAAACACTTTCGTTAGATAATAAAACAGTTTTGTCCAGCCTTGTTGCAGAGTTAAAAAGCTTCACACTTGAATTAGTTTTAATTAACAATGTTACGCCTATCGATACAAATGCGGGAATTGTTACCAAAGTAATTGTAAAGGATCTTAAACCTACAAGAGCAACAGCTACTTGGCCAGATCAAAACGTTATTGATGAAACTCGTTTAGTTCCCTTAGCTTCTAACATTGATGTAAAACTAAAAAACACAACAATTAGAAGTGGTAGCGTATTTTTTGAAATCTATTCAAGCTTACAAGATTCAATATATATTAGCTATTCCATACCAAACCTTCAACGTCCAGGATCAAATGAACCGTTTATTATCGATACCGTAATCCCTCCTGCTCCTACTCGCAATATTGGAGACCCTATTACATTTTCTCGATTAGCGAATTCATATCCAATGGATGGATATGAATTCGCGTTTAACGGGTATGGAATTGAAGATGAAGTGAATACAGTAGTTGATTACAACGAAAACGGACTAATAGATGCTGATACAATTAATGCTTACGTAACAATACTAAAAGCTAAAATTGAATATACTGGAGTTAAGAAAACACTTTCTTTAGAAGATACAGTTTACGTTAACGCTAAAATACAAGACTTACGCCCAGATATCGCGCATGGATACATTGGAAAAAAATCGGAAAGTGTTGGCCCTAGTGAAATAGACTTTGATTTATTCAACAAAATAAAATCGGGTAACATCCAATTGCAAGATGTTAACTTTACAATAGAAGTTGATAATGGGATTGGAGCTGCAGCAGTTGCAAAAATCACCAATTTAACGAGTAAAAATAAATTTGGAGATCAATTAGCGTTAACCTTTAAGAGTGGTAATGATACTATGCAAATAGCTGCGGCAACGGAGCTATCTGAAGGTTCTGGTTCAATTCATACAAATTCATCAAGAACACTAACGCCGGATACTTCAAACATTGATAAATTCATCGAAAACCTTCCAAACAAAATCACCTACGAAGTTGATGTTCAATTAAACAACAACGTTGATGAGTCAACAATCACAACAGCAGAAATTGTAAGTAGCCCACCCAACTTTATTTACCATGGAGATAACATTAAGGCCAACCTTAACATGGAAATTCCGCTTTCGGTAATAACAGATTCGTTGGTATTGGTTGACACACTTGATTTTTCACTTCAAACCGAAGCAGGAAATGAAGTTGAAAGCGGAACATTTAAACTATTGGTTGATAATGGATTTCCATTAGACGCTAACACATCCATGTACTTCCTTGATGATAACGGAGATGTTTTAGATTCACTATGGTCTAATCAAACAATCTACAGAGCTTCTGTTGATTTAAACGGAAAAGTTTCATCTAAAACAAGAACAGTTGTTGAATTTGAAATCTCTCAAGCCAAAATGGAAACTATTAAATCTGCGACTCAAATTAATTTAGTGGCAGGCTTCCATACTTTTGATCTTTCCGATTCACAAAAAGCCTTTTATAAGATATACAGCCATTACGCTTTCGAAATGAAACTAGTAGGCGATTTTAAATACCAATTTTCTAATTAGTATTCGATATGAAAAATTACATAACTATTTTAATTTTCTTTTGTTCACTTGCTTTAACCGCTCAAAATAACTTTGTCTTACCGGATTCATCCAACCAATTTATGTTTAATAGCTATGGTGGTGTAGGTTCATCAGGAATTACGCAGAAATTCATCAATAAATTTTTATTCCCTAATCATATCGATAAGGATTTAAAGGATGAAACATTAGATAAATTAAACGAAAAAAATCTTTTCGGAGGTTCAATATACGGGCAATTCAACCTCTTTTTCGCACCCAAAAATTACACGGAAAAAAGTTCTAATATTTTCGGAATTGGATTCAGTTCAAATCTCGAAGGTGACCTTTCATTCACCAAAGACTTGTTTAAATTAACCTTCTATGGGAACCAACAATTTGCTGGGGAATATTTATCGTTAGATAATACATCGTTTAACAAAGTATCCTACTCCAACATTGAGTTTTCAATAGGGAAAACAATTAGTGGCGAAAAAGGAAGAAAAAGCCTTTGGATGGATGTAGGTTTAGTTTTAGGACATTCCTTTACAAACTTCGAATTAGAAAAAGCATCAATATATACAGAGGAAAATGGAGATTATTTAGACATAAACATCGAAAATTCTAAATTCCACTTTTCTGACACATTAGGTTTAAGTCTTGTTCAGGGGTACGGAGCTAAACTAGACTTGCATTACAGTTACCAAACAGAAAACACTACTTTTTTGTTCTCTACTGAAAACTTAGGAGGAATCCTATGGAATAAAACAACAACTGCAAACTTAGATACAACACTAAGATTTGAAGGCATCGAAATTGGTAGCATATTTCAATTGTCAGACTCGGTTTTAAACGAAGTATCAACGCTAGATTCACTAATTAAAACAAAATCAGGCAGCGCATTTAAAGCCTTACCAATAAATCTAACTGCTTATTTCCAAAAAGAATTAAACGTATTTAGAATTGATTTTTTACTGAGGTATAGAGTGCATTCAAACTTCGCACCCTATGCAAGAGTTGGAGCAAATTTAAACCTTCCGGTTGTCCAACCAGGAATATCATTAGCGTATGGTGGATATAGTAATATACAAGCCGGAATTAATGCAGACATCAAACTGTTGAAGAAAATTAAAATTCAAGTTGGAACCAATAATATATTGGGAGTATTAATCCCAAATTCAAGCACAGCCTTGGATGCTTATGCAGGAATGAGATTTAAGTTTTAATTCCTAAACCAAAAATTCATAGCCAGTTAAAAAGTAAAATCACATTTCAGGGTGGACCTAAAATTGGGGGAAATAAGAAATACTGATAGATAATAAACGAAAATCGGGTCATAAATTAATTTTATGACCCGATTTGTTTAAAAAAAATTAAGCGTTTAACTAGCCGATAAAAACCAGTTGTATAAAATACAAAACTCTGATTTTAATGTTCTTAACAAAACATAGTTTCTATTTTTTAACTAAAACAGATGAGCTTGTGAATGAATCACCTTTAATTTTAACAAGGTAACTTCCTACTGCTAAATCTGCTGTATTCATTGTAACCATTTCAGAATTTGTAAAAATTTCTGTTGAAATTAATCTTCCATGAAGATCTAAAATAGAAACCTCCAAATTAACATTAGCCTGATCCAAACTAACACTAACACTGTTTACTGCTGGATTAGGAAAAACCTTCACTGATTGCTTTGCAATTTTATTTACACTAGTCACATTAACTTCAACAAAGTTTAACTTTCCAAACATTCTATCTGAGTGATATGATCCAAAGTCATCACCATAAGCAATAATAAAATCAATTTCACCCGCTTCAGCAACAAAATCGTAAGCGCTATTTTCAGTCGTGCTCGCTATTAAATCTCTAGTAATGGTATAATTAAATTTACTTAAACTTGTTCCTTCAGTATATGAATCAGTTGAAAAAAGATCTGTAACTTGTTTTGTACCAACACCTCGAGCTGCTAAATTTCTTTCATGAACGTTTTGTTCTCCACCTTCATTTACGACTACACAATAAGTACCGTTCATGGTTTGTGATCCAAATCCAACTGCAACCCAATCCTTTTCATCACCACTTAAATCAATAGTAACCTTATTCGTTTCACTGTCTAGTGTGACAAGCAAACTTGAAGCATTAAAGTCTAAAGAAGCCTGATACTTGGTAGCTTGTAACGAAATTGATGTAATTAATGCAATCCCAAAAAGTAAAGTAGTTTTTAATTTCATTTTTTTAATTTTAAATTATTGTAAAACAATTATACAAACATATTTTCACATCGAAAAAACAAAAAAACACCAACATGGTTTTAAAAAAATAACCTGTAAACATAAATAATTGATAATAAACATTTTAAAAAAAATAAATCCTCTTTTATAATTTCATAAGAATTCAATTACCCAAAGTATCTTTTAACGTTTAAGTACAATATCTATTCACAATTGCACATACAGAAACAAGCTTTTGGAGTTGCTATTTCCATTTATTTTCACGCTTTGACAAGTATTCCGTTTTCACCATATTTGATAATCTAAAATTATCAAAACAAAAGAACAAATCATGTGAATTCAGAGCGAAATAAACACCAAATACGCCATAAAATATTTTTCTTCTGTAGTAAATGGAGGACGATTATAGGATCAAACAAAAATCTAAATCGCTACAAAAAATAATCAACATTAATTCTTTCGATAGCAGTTATGATTTCATCGTCTTTGTAGTTGCCATAAACTTTTATTTCTCTCACCTTTGCAAAACGTATGAAAAAGAAAGTTGAAATACTCGCACCAGCAAAAAACCTATCACAAGGAATGGCTGCAATTAATGCAGGAGCTGATGCCGTTTATGTTGGTGCACCGCAATTTGGAGCACGGTCAAACGCCACAAACTCATTGGAAGATATTGCAGCACTCGTTAAATATGCACATTTGTTTGGAGCCCAGGTATTTATAGTTATCAACACTATTTTGTACGATGAAGAATTAGAAACGTGTCGCCAAATGATCATCGACTTACACAAGATAAAAGTTGATGCATTGATTGTTCAGGATATGGCCATTTTAGAAATGGACTTACCTCCTATTGTTATCCACGCCAGTACACAGGCAAATAACAGAGACCCTAAACATGTTAAGTTTTTAGCCGATGCAGGAATTAAACGTGTTGTCTTAGCACGTGAATTAAACCTTTCACAAGTTGAAGCTATTCGCGACGCAACGGATGTTGAGTTAGAGTTTTTCGTTACTGGTGCACTTTGTGTTTCTTTTAGTGGGAATTGCTACATGAGTGTTGCCGAAGGTGAAAGAAGCGCCAACAGAGGTTCGTGTGCTCAAAATTGCAGATTACCATACAATTTGATTGATGGTACAGGAGAAACTTTAATTAAAAACAGCCACCTTCTATCTATTCAGGATTTGGATTTAAGTGAACAAATGCCAAACCTTATAAAATCTGGAATTACTTCATTTAAAATTGAGGGCAGACTAAAAGATGTTGTTTACGTTAAAAACAACGTTTCTTTTTTAAGACAACGATTAGATGCGTTCTTAAAAAACAACCCTAACTACATAAAAGCATCATCAGGACGTACCTTTTACGGATTCGAACCCGAATTAGGAAGGAGTTTCAACCGTGGTTACACCAACTACTTTGTTAACGAACGAGTTGATAAAATTGGAACTTGGGAAAGCCCAAAATCCAAAGGACAAGTAATAGGGAAAGTAATCGAAGTAACCAAAAAAGGATACATCATCGAAAACTCCGAAAAATTAAATAATGGTGATGGACTATATTTCATAAATACCGATAATGAAGGCGACGGTGTACAAGTTAATACCGTTGAAAACGGTGTTGTTATCCCTAATTCCCTTAAAAAAATACCAGTTGGAACCATCATCTCCAGAAATAGCGATTATAACTTCAATAAACTAGTTGAGCGTGAAGACAGTGCTATTCGAAAAATTGGAATAGAAATGCTTTTATCCGAAAACGAAACTGGTTTTGAATTAACAGTTATCGATGAGGATGGTTTCGTAAGTAAAACTAAACTGGATCACAACAAAGAAAAGGCCAATAGCGAGGGTATTTCAAAGAAAATCGAAACCAACTTGGCAAAAACAGGAAATACACCTTTTATTGCAGATAAAGTTGCAATTGAATTCTCCGAAAATTGGTTTCTACCAATTTCAAAAGTTAACGAGTTGAGAAGAACTGCACTTGATCAATTAATTAAAATTAGAATAGAGGGTTACAATTTAGAGGAGTTTCAAATCGAAAAAACAGTGCATCCATACCCCGAAAAAGAGTTGGATTTTATGTTTAACGTATCCAATAAATTATCTCGTAAATTCTATGAGCGACACGGAGTTGAACAAATAGAAAAAGCATTCGAACTTCAATGGGACCCGGGAAAGTCAAGAGTAATGACTACAAAGTACTGTGTTAAATACGAATTAGGTAAATGCTCAACCTACCAAAAAAACACCATGGGAACTAAAGTTGTTGAGCCTCTAATCCTTAAGCAAGGCGAAATAGAATACAAACTAAAATTTAACTGCGGACCATGCGAAATGGAAATCTGGGAGAAAGATGCTGTTATAGAATATGATGAAGTGAATTAATTTTTTTTCAAAGCGATAATACAACTGGAAAAAAAATATTGATCCCCTAAGCTTAAGGATTATTTTCATTCAGCCAAACAAAAAAATAAAAAATCTTTCTCACCCTTCTCTTCATCCAAAAAGATGAAACAACGGTTTAAACTCTTTACATAATCTCAGCATTCTAAAAAACAATCTAATTCATTTAGCTCTGCCACTCAATCAACAAATATTTATCCCCCAACCTTAAAAAACCATATTCAAATACAAACAAATAAACATCCCCTTTTTTATTCTTTCAATAACTAGTGAAATTCCACAATCAAAACGGTCATCCAATAATTTCGCTTTAGCCAACCTTGGCCATTATAGCCTTATTAAACTGTTTTAAAATCCTTCTATTTAATTTTAACTGATTATCTACTTTGTTAAAAAAATTGGGTGCCAATTCTTGAGCTTTTACATAATGAT
>TARA_B110000261_G_scaffold25075_1_pt1 | contig 10977 bp, 10 predicted proteins | sample TARA_B110000261 | Tara Oceans TARA_B110000261 (sample SAMEA4397705) | marine metagenome | biome: Polar Biome; feature: [DCM] deep chlorophyll maximum layer (ENVO:01000326); material: water (ENVO:00002006), including particulate matter (ENVO:01000060) such as... | depth 20 m | reverse complement strand
TCCATTACCACGACTGTTTACGTATACACGTTACGAGAGACTGACCCTTTCGGGTTGTACCGTATCAGCGCCATTCGCAACCGGGGCGGCAAGGTGGTCGGGTTGACCTGTCGCGTTGGCCGGGCGGTGAAAGGCCACGTGGATATGATCGCCGACCTACTACACGCCGGGGACGAGTCCATTCTTTTTCTGGGCAGACCGGGGGTTGGTAAGACCACCGTGATTCGGGAGCTGGCGCGAGTGCTGAGCGACGTGCACGGCAAGCGGGTCGTGATCATCGACACGTCCAACGAAATCGGCGGCGACGGCGACGTTCCCCACCCCGCCATCGGGAGCGCCAGACGCATGCAGGTTCCGAATCCGTCGCTGCAGCACTTGGTCATGATCGAAGCCGTGGAGAACCACACCCCCGAGATCGTAATCGTGGATGAAATAGGTACGTGTGTAAGGCTTTCCCAAATCCCGCCTCTGCGTGTTCCCACACAAGACTGACACTTTCTTTTATTTATCGCAAGGCACGGAACAAGAAGCCGCCGCGTGTCGCACGATCGCGGAGCGAGGCGTGACGTTGATCGGCACCGCGCACGGCCGGCTTTTGGAGAACTTGCTGAAAAACCCAACCTTGAGCGACCTCGTTGGGGGAATTCAAAGCGTCACCCTGGGCGACGACGAAGCGCGAGCCCGGGGAACGCAAAAAGTACGTCCCCGCGTTTCCTAAATCAGCCGACTACACGTTTTGACGATTGGGGAGCCCGTAATTACTCAGGCCACGTGGCCCGAAACACTGACCCTTTTCGTCGTGTCCATAAAACGCCAAAGACAATCATGGAACGCCAAGCCCCGGCCACGTTTCCCATTTTGATTGAAATGCACGAGCGGAATTTCTGGATCGCGCACAACGTGGAGGAGAGCGTGGACGAGGTGCTCGCGGGTGGCCGGCCGGTAGTGCAGGCGCGCAGACGGGACGAGCGTACCGGTCAAGTCACCTTGGAGCGTTGCGTGTACGACCCGGACGTCGCCGCGTCGCGTGCGGCGTTGTCAAAGATGTTGGGAAGCATGGGGGGGATCATGTCGCCCACTTTGGTGTTGGACGGTGGTCTATTTGGGGAAACCATGTCACCCCCGACGCCAGCCCCTCCGCTCGTGCAAACGCAAAGGAACAACGCCGTGCGCCGACCGGCGGCTCCGGCCGGAGGCGCCGGCCGGTCGGGCGGCCCGAGCAAACTGAAAAGCGCGGTCGGCGCGTCACTGGATTCGCTTGACGACCCGCACGCCCTTTGGGCGGACAACATCGGCCGGGTGGTGGATAAGGACCTACTGGAGGCGATGGGAGCGGGTGGGTACGTCGCGGGGGGTAAGCTGGGCGGGGTGAACGACGGGAACGGCAACAAAACTGGGAACGGGAAGAAGGGGAAAAAAGTCAAACCGGCGCTGCGAGTGCGGAGTAACGCGCGGAGGCACTGACCGTAAAGCGCATTCGGCGCGACCGCGGTACCGCCATATCGGTCTGGATCAAAAAATATTTTCCGCGACTCGTCTCGCGGTATACCAACACGCTAAGAATTTGTTTTATGTACTGTACCAACATTCGCATCAAAAAAAAAAAAACGTTGTTTGTGTTACGCCTCGCCTCGCCAGAAACCACTCGCGTCACCCCATCCCGAAGGCTTTGCGAATCACGCGTTCCTCGTTCGGCGTCGCCACGGTCACTACAGCGCCGTTTTCCACCTGGTACGAATGCGCGCCCACCTTCATGGTGGTGGGGGCGTCTAACGGCGCAGTTGCCGCGGTTGTTGATGTTTTCGCCGTAAATTCCGTTTTGCGTTTTCGCGGCGAGGCGTTACCAACGCCTCGCCTTCGCGCCGCCCGCAACGCGCTCGCCGCACGCGACTGCTCCCCGCGCCAAGTGTCCAACAGAGAGAACACCAACACCGGCAACGCCACCAGGGCGTCACGAATCAAACGGTTTTGAAGAGCGCGACGCCGTTGGTGTTTTAAACGCGCCGAGTTACCGGCATCCATCTCCGCTGTTTCGTCCGCCTCGTGCTTCGTGTGTTGGTCAGTTTTCGCGTTATCTAGTTTTCCCCCCGCCCGTGATACGGCGTTGCTTTTCGAGGGTATCCGTCGGCCGCGCAACTGTTTGTCGATCAAATCGTCCAGCGATGACGTATCTGACGAGTCGTCGGGGAAAACAATCGACTCGGCGTCCCGGCCATGGAAAGAGCCACCGTCTTTCCTTCCCGAACCGCTCGCGCCGCGCGTGTTTGCGGCTCGCTTTAGTGTTTCCTCGAACCGTGTGTCGCCCTTTCCCGATACAGCATCTTCAAAAGAAGAGGCATTCGCAACCGCCAGCTCCTCTGAAGCGTCCAAGTCCTCGTCGTCGTCGTGGTGTTCGTTCGCGGTCGCCAAAGCGTGCCGCAGCGCGCTCGCCCACATCACCGCCGCTTGTTCGTTCGCGCTTATATTTGTGTCCCTCCTCGCCGCGATGTCACGTAAACTCGTTTGAAGTGTTAGTTTCACGATGTTCGCGGCAAGGGTGTTTGGGTCACTCTCGCCAAGAGCCGCGATGGACGCAATCATAGATACCAGCCCCGCCGCTTCGTCCATCGCTTCGGCTGCAAACTCGGTTGCCTCGTTTTTCGCATCACGCGCTGATGCCACGGACGCAGCACCCTTCCCGTCCACAATCGAGACGTGTAGCTTCATCAAATCCGCGAAAACCGCGTCAACCTGCGTGTCATCGTCCCCGGCGTACGGAGGCAGGGACGCGACCCGTTCCGCGACGAGCGCCAGGGAGGCGACACGCGCGTCGTCGTGGTACGCCGACGAACTCAGACGGTGGCCCGCACCGAGTTCGTCCCAACACCGACCGTCCGCCGTGGTTTCCTCGTTCGCCATCGCCAAAAGCTGCGAAACGCTATCGCTCGCGATGTCGTCACCACGCGTACGCGACATGGCCGGCGAACCACGCGACCGAGGGGTGCGTTGGCGCGCGTGGTGGTTTGGCGGTGCCGACGACGCGAGATTTTGAAATGATAACAACGAGAGTGGCAAATGAAACCAGGGCGAACCTTTGCCATTCAGTGCGAGGTGCGGGTGGCACATGGCGGACGTTCCTTCCGAGGACACAAATGCGGACCGGCAAGTTTCCGGGAAAACCACGGCTGGCGGCGAGTCACCCTGCAGCACGAAACCCTCGGTCTCTGCCGCGCTGGACGCGCTGGATGAGGACGAGAACGCGGTGCGGTCTACGGTTGTTTTGATGCTTGGCGAGTCTCTGCACGACCCGTCGCCTCTTTTCGACCTCGCCAGGGCCATCGAGGACGCGGCGTGGCGTTTATTCGCGGCCGGTACTGTTGGTGGGCAAGATCCGGACGACGGGAAAAGGGCTTCGTCCACGCGGTACCGCGCCAAGGCTCGAGTCCTCGTGGCAAATCTGCGACGAAACGTGAGGTTACGAAACCTGGTGTTGAGTGGTGCCTTGGCGCCCACGAAGCTAGTCGCGATGACCCCGGATGAGCTCGCCACGGATGGCTTGCGCGAAATGCGAACAGAGATGAACGAAAAGGCGACGCGGAGACGCACCCGGAGTACCGGGGTGGGGGACGCGATCGAGACGAAGAAGTACCGGTGCGACGACTGCGCCAGCGCGGGAGCGGAAAAACTAAACAACTGCGCGTATTTCAATTTACAAAACCACCGGGACATTCGGAAAAACGAAACCTGGGGATCCAAGGACTCGCAACAAGACGACGGGCGAGTGATGGTGCGGTGCTTAGAGTGCAACGCGGAGTGGAACGAAGCGACGCTGTGATGGACGTTTTGGAAGTAGGTAGGGGTTGTTAGTTAGGCGAACGGAGACGATGCGTTTTTGTTTCGAAAAACAGACTTCATATTCTCAAACTCTACTAGTGAAACCAGCACCAAACGAGTTTGGCACTACCCCCCGCATTCTCCCGTAGCGCGGCACACGTGGCCGCACTTTTTCCTCGCGCGGGCGCGTCCTCTGCGTGCCATGGTGTCCAGCAGCAGCACGTTAGGGGACAACGTCGGGCTCGTCGCCGCGGTCATCGCGGTGGTGGTGGCGCAGGTGCTGAAGCCGTTCAGCGATTGGACCGTCACCGGGAAGTTCAAAGCCGGGCTCGCGGTGGGCAGCGGCGGGTTCCCGTCGTCGCACAGCTCGCTTGTGACCGCACTAGCGACTGGAGCGGGGTACCAGTCAGGGTTGGGGGACCCCGCGTTCGCCACCGCGCTTGTGTTAGCGCTCGTGGTACGTCACAGACGCACGCGCGTGACTCACGCGTTTCCAACACCCATTCATTAAGGCGCCATTATCGTATTTCCCAAATCCCAACACTGTTTGCCCATACAAGACTGACATTTGCACTCGAAAAAAACAGGTGATGTACGACGCGATGGGGGTTCGGCGACAAGCGGGGTACCACGCGACCGCGATTAACAATTTAGTAACCGCGTTTCCGTCGCGCGACGCGCTAGCAGAGCATCAAAGAACAGGCGCTTCCGGTTCTGGTGGCGGGTACCAGAGCAGCGGGGGTGGCGGTGTTGGTAATCGCGGTGGCAGCAACGAGAGTGCCGGTGGAGCAAACGGGGTCGCAGAGTCCACCGCTGGTGAGGCGTTGCTGGGCGGCGACATGGCGGACGTGGCGGAGTCGCTTACGCAGGGTTTTCAGGATTTCCTCACCGCGCTGCAGGAACGGCCGTTGCGCGAGCACATCGGGCACACCCCGGTGCAGGTTTTAGCGGGCGGCGTGCTCGGGGTGGTGGTCGGCACGGCGTACGCGCTGGCGCTCAAGGCGAGCGAAGCGGTGCTGTGAGATGTTCCTATAATTTAAAAAAACAAAGCGTCCTCCGTGTGTCACCGTGTCCCTCCTGGTACGTCCACCTGCTTGTGTCCATTTATGCGGTCATACGGTTATACTTGTCACCTCCCCGCGCCGACGCCTCGGCTCGGCCACGCATCTACTTTCGTTCCCGTCAGGACCTGGAACAGCCTTTTTTTATCCACCGCGGTTCCGTACCGCGTGGATAGGACGTGTTGTTTCGTTTGTGATGACCCGTTTCGGTCGCGAGACGTGACGTCCAGGGGAAGGAAAACGTGTTGCGCCGCCAAAACGTACGCCGCGGACGGGAGGTTTCGCAACGGCGGCGATATTTCGCGCAAATCGTACGTAGCGTCGAAACGTCGGCCCCAGAAATCCATCGTGCTTAAACGTACCCTGGTAGTAGTGCTAGTACTATTTTTCAGTAGTACTCTGGTAGTAGTACTAGTGCTATTAATAGTGCTGAGTACCTTGTCTGCACCATCCGCATTGCTTTCGTCAACACAACCGCTCGTGCTTTCGTCAACTGAACCGCTCGAAACAAGCAACGCCATCTCGCCGACGTAACGGCTCGCGTAGTACTGCAGCGCCAGCGAGCACGCCACGGACCCTCCCACGACCGCGGCGACGGCACCCGCGGTTCCCGTGCTCAGCGGGTCGTTGTTCAGGATCGCGGATAGGGGCGCGGCAGCAGCTCCAAAACCGGCGAGCTGGAAAATCTTGAACCGCACCAAAAGCCGGAAGGGAAGGAGCAGGGGGCCTTTGTACAGGATGAGTTTTCTTTCGTTGGCTGTTTTCGAGGATGAGACACCGGGCATCTGTGAATCACCACTCGTCGTACCACCACCACTCGTAGTCGTTTCCTTGACGTTCTTCTCGGAACTCGACTCGCCACGTCTCCAGGGTGCGCTCGCCGCGAAGCCGCGAGGTGCAGACCGGGAAACAGACGTTGGGTTTGGGTTGATGCACGTAGGCTTGTAGTGACCAGATGGCGTGTGTAAACGCCGCGACTCCAAACGCGAAATCGAAGAAAACATGGCAGACACGTCGGGCACGGCGGTGGCGATGCGCGAAATTTGGTACCCCGCGCGCGCGACAGACCCGAGTCTCGACGCATGACTCGTCATCCCGACCCTGACAAAACCCGCCCGTGGACCCGCGTCTCGCAACCCCGAGGTGCGTCCGCGAATGATCTCGAGTAGGGATCGCTCGCGAACCGTCGTGATGATACAAAATTTCAATTCCACGACACCGCCAGTCCGCGAGGCGCGTGATGGCGCAGGCGGTGGCGCGCTGTTTGTTCTCTCCACCGAGGTGTGTCTCGTCTCCGCGGCGTCCAGGTGTTCGCGCGCGTGCGACGAAGCCCTGGGTCGCGTCTTCGATTGACGATGCGAATCTAACGCAATCGTTCTCGGATGAATCAAGAGCGTCGTTGGCACGCGCGGTAACAAACGCGTTGTTCGTGTCCGGCGGTGCGCTGGAGCCGCATTTGTTTCGGTTACCCACGCCTGGTGGGCCACCTCCAAAGAGTTTACTGAGCATCGCGGCATCACTAACGCCGCACACCGCGATGCGCGAGTTGTTACACCCGCGACGCAAACGCGTGCCGGACGTGGAAAACGCGCTTTGTTACAAGTGCGTGCTCACGCCAAACTCCAGAAAAGACCACGCCCGGCGCCTGCGGTGTCGTTTCACGAACGAATACATCGCGAACTTGTTTGAAATCGCCGCGGCTGGTACTGTTGGTGGTACGAGTGTTTGTTCTTTGTCTAGCGGTGACTACTCGTCACACGAAAATAAAACACAGAAACCCACCCTGTCGCGCTTCGACTTGTTCCACTGCCATTGCTTCGCGGACGCGAACACGAAAACGGTCGGGCTTCTTTTCCACGCCCTCGAGTACCCCGCGTTTAATAAAGACTCGTTCCCACACAACCTCGGGTTCTGCCAAGTGGGTAGTACCCTGGGTTGGGACGAGGAACACGCCGCGGTTCGAACCTTGCTGTGGTGCGCGAGGGGTGGGGAGACGCCAGTCGCGAGGTTCGCGGCGCTGCACACCGGCGATGATGATGAAAGTAACGCCGGCGAAGGCGAAAGTAACGCGGGCACCCCGAATCCGCTGAAAACGCTTCTTGTCGTGCCCGAGCTGCACACCACGTTCGAGGGCGACTTCGGGTCCGTGGCGGGCGACTTTATGTACCTCGCGGCGTTGACCGACCGCAAGAGGAAACACAAAGTGTTCGCGTTCCCGAGGTGATAAAGGAGGTGGGATGGAGAGATTTCTGTGGACCGGAATCACAAGTAGAACGTCGCGTCGTCGCAACGAAGAAACAATTCTCGTTTCAATCATCACGTTGTATGTAAAAACCTTCACACCCTCATCACTAGCTAGGGTAAACAACTGTATTTTACCACCCTACTCCCACTCCTCACGCCGCTTCGCTGACACGCACCGAGCTCAGCAGAAACGCAAACGCGGGATCCGTTTTCAGGTGTTCCGGGATCGTCACCGCGTCCAAATCGATCGCCGTCGGGGCGCCCGAGATGTCGTCAATCGTGAAGTGAATGCTTTTAGAGTTTCAAAAAGAAAACGGTCAGTCGCGAGTCTTACTGTATGGGCAAACAGTGTAGTTATATTCCTACTTTACTCAAATAGGGGCTTGAAACCGTGTGCCGCCTGATTTGGGAAAGCCCTGTCCGGCCGTACCTGGAGTCGTCGTCCAGGAGAAACGAGTTGCTCATGTTCGTGTTTTGGTCCTTCATCATGAGTTCCTTCATGGCGTGTAGCACGTCCTGGGACACGGTTTCCGTGCCGTACTTGTCGTCCCAGTACATGGTGCTTATCCGGTAAAGCTGCTGGATCGACAAAACCGGGCACAGCTCGAGGGTGATTTCGTTCAGCGTCTTCTTTGGTTTCTGGTGAATCACCAAAAGCTGCGTGGCTTGCCGGATGTACCGAAGCTCGTCCCACGCCCGGCCCGTCCACTCCTTGCTTTCAATAAGCCACACCTCCAACTCCGCAAGCCCGGTTTTGATGTACTCGCCGTTGGAAAACGAACAGCACTCCCGGCGAAGCAACAGCGCGTTGAACAGCTGCACGTTGATGAAACAGAAAATCTGCGTGAAGAACTTGCGCACCAGGAACACGGGGACGTGGTTGGCTGAGATGAAGAAAAGAAAGTGTCAGTCTTGAGTCGGGAGTATGGGTGTACAGTATGGGCAAACAGTCTACTTGTGATGTATGTAGTTGTAACAGTTGTTACGGACAGTAGTGCACTCAAACAGTCAAAGCGGGGCTTGAAACAGTGTGTCAGGATTTGGGAAACGCGCAATACGTACCTCTGAACGTGAGTAACAACGCGTCGAGGTGATCCAGAATCGTGCGCCAGTGCGTGCCGAGCTGCGGCCCGCCGTCCGTCGCGGTGGACGTCGCGGTTTGCGTGCCGCCTCGTCTGGCCGCGGCGCCGCCGCGAGTAGCCCGCGGAGCTTGGATACAACTCCCGAGCTGAGGCGTGATTTCCTTCTTCATGTTGTCCCTGCAATAAATAAAAGAAAGTGTCAGTCGCGTATGGGCAAACATAGAGGCAATGATTTGGGCAAACAGGGAGGCGCAAGGCCGTACCTCAAAAACCCGTAGATCTTCTCCACGAACGCGGTGAGCTGTTGTTTGAACAGAAACGCGGGGTACTTGGCGTCCACTTGTTTTACGCCCGGAATGCCCGCGACAGCTCCAGTAGCTTCGTCGTCGGCTTTGTCCAGCGACGGCGTGGACACCGCTCGCAAACGCGAGTTGAACCTCTCGAAAATCCCCACGCCAGACCCCAAGCCCGTTCGCCTTCGCGAGCTCGCGCCGCCGCCGCTCGTTTTCAACGTGCGCTGCAACTGAGATTGTAAAAGGAAATGTCAGTATTGTATGGACAATCAGTCTGCGGAATGTGGTTAATGGGAAAACTTACCAGGTGCAACAGCGCGAACGTGTTCGCTAACCAGTACGTCAGCTGGTTGTTGTTATCCGTGTGCGCCTCGACGTTCGCGCTCATGGTTTGCATCACGCGGTCGAACAGCGGCGTTCGTTCCAGTTCGAAGCTCTTCCAGTGAAGAAGGCTTCGGAAGGTAACGCAGGCCAAGATGGGCTGGCCGTGCGAGAAACCAACCTCGCACGCGGTGTCCACCAAACGCAGTAGCGTGTCGTGCTCGGCGTGCGTCTTCTGCGTCGCCGCGAGCTTTGCTAAGTGTCCCGCTTCCACTCGGCGGCGCAACTCCATGTCGCCGGGGCTTCCGCCGAGGCTGTCGGGGGTCAGGGGAGACTGACCCCCGGCTGAGTAGCCGTTCGTGGTTTCGTTGTCGTGTCGGGGCGGCGACCTTCCAGCGCCTTCCCCGGCGCGCACCGCCGCAACGGCCATGACGTTTTCCTTGGCCATCTGTTTTAAACGTTGGTTTTCGTTTTCGAGCATCAAAACTTTTTCCGCCGCTGCTTCCAGTTTGTAATCCGTCTCACTCAACGCCTTTTCCAGTTCCAGGTTCCGTGTCTCCAACTTTTTCACCACCGCTTTTTCCGCGTCGAGCTCCGTTGCGTGCGCGGCAGCTTGCGCCTGAGATTTCGTCTCCGCTAAACAAGCAGCCGCCTCCATCGCCGCGACTTTCGCCAAAGTCGCCGCGGCTTCTGCTTTGGCTTCCCTAGCCGCGCTCTTCGCGAGCTCTTCGTCCCGGCGTGTTTGCTCCGCCGCCGCCGCCTCCTCCGCGCGTCGCAGAGCCGCCTCCTCCGCGGCTTCCTTCGCCAGCCGCATCTCCTCCTGCATCGCCGCGAGCTTCGCAGCGGCTTCTGTAGCTTCTTTTTCGCGACGTAACGTCTCCTCCGCCTGCCTCCGCCGCTCCAGCTCCGCCCTCACGCGCTCCATCTCCAATTTCTTCTCGAGCTCGCTCTTCGCCGCGAGAAGCGCGCCTCGTTCCTTTCGTTCGGCTTTCAGCGCCTTCATCACCCCCCTGGCGAGCTTGCTTCTGAACGCGCACTGGAACGTCACCGCGGCTGTTCTGGTGCTTATAAATTCAACCCTAGCGGCTCGGCAACGCGCGCGCGCTTGGATCGTAACCGCAGCGCGTTCGCGGCGCATCAGCGAGACCCTCGCCCTCGCGAGCGCGCCTCGGAAGCTCGCCTGGATCTTGGTGCACGCTTTCTTGCACTTGTCGAACCTTCTTACCGCAAACGCGGTTCGCGCGCGCGCCTGCGTTTTCACCACTGCGCGTTCCAGACGCATGGCGGTCGCCAACCTACGCGCGAACATCCCGCGGCTCCACCGCGCCACGCAGTTCGCGGCGGCTTTGACCTTCGCGAACTGTTTCTGTTGGTACCGCCCTTTCGCCATTCGCTGAATCGCCACCGCGGCGGCCGTCACGCGTTTGTGCCGAATCATATCCAGGCTCGCCATCTGCCCCGCTCTTAGGAAAACCTTCGTTTTGCCAATCTGCCACGTCTTTTCAAGCCCGGTTTCGGTCAAGATCGCCCTCGCGACGTTGAACTCCTCCCCCGGTTTGAACAACTTCGTCTTGTCAACCGCCAATAAACCGAACCGGTCCAGAAACTCGTCAACCGGTTTCCGCGACGGGTACCCGGCGCACGAAATCCGCACCGCCTCCAGCACTCCGCCGCACCGCAGCTGGTGTAGCACGTTGGCGTTTTCAAAGTCAGACGGCACGTTCCGGCCGTTGGGTTTGACGCACCGAACGTAGTGCGGTTCAGTGGTGTTCAGTTTCCGCATCAAGTCGTTCAACTGCGTTTTGAACGCGGCGCCGATTGATGAGAACTTCATCGCCGATTTCGAAACTCGCGAAGCGCTTGAGCTTTCGTTGACAACACCCTCGGTCGGTTGCGCAAATATCACGCCAAGCATGGCGCACCCAGACTGCCCGAGAAGAGAGACGTGCTCAGCGACGACGAAATCTTTGTTCTTCTCCAGAAAAAAGTCCGTCTCGTACGTCACGTCCCCCGCGTAGTGCGCCAGGGTGAACGCGGTTTGCGAGGTTTTGGGTTTCCCGAACCGGCCGTGGTCTCGGAGCGCGCCGTACAGTTTCGTGGCGAACTTTTTTTGATAAATAAAAGAAAGTGTCAGTCTTGAGTGTCCAAGTGCCATGTATATCG
>TARA_B110000261_G_scaffold87813_1_pt1 | contig 10987 bp, 7 predicted proteins | sample TARA_B110000261 | Tara Oceans TARA_B110000261 (sample SAMEA4397705) | marine metagenome | biome: Polar Biome; feature: [DCM] deep chlorophyll maximum layer (ENVO:01000326); material: water (ENVO:00002006), including particulate matter (ENVO:01000060) such as... | depth 20 m | reverse complement strand
GAGTGGAGGTGGAGGTCGACGTGGCCGACGACGAGGGCGGGTCGCCGGTCGCGCGGCGGTCGAACCCTTCGAGCGAGGAGGACGCGATGGCGGCGGCATCCCCGTACGTCATCACGCTCACCGAACCGATGGACTTTTGGGTCGGCCGGAGCGGGAACCCAGCGCGGGGCGTTGTGACCGGGCGAAGGATAGCACTGTCATAATAAAGATCTCGACAGGATGAAAAAAGTTTCTTCTCAGAATGATGTTCGCGAGGGGCTTGTGCAGATGCGGCGGGGGCGCGGAGACGGCGCGTCGAAAGTAGTCGCTGTGTCGACAATTCAAATAAGGACCGGTTCCGAAGCCCACCGTGTCCCCTAAGATGCTAAGTGTGTGAAAATACGCCCGTGGGACGCCCCACCAAACCAGAAATAAACCTCCTCCCTCTTCGCCACTTTACAACCCAGGCCAGCCACCGCGCTCAGCCGGGAAAAAAATTCACAGAGGACCTCCGCGCCTCCGCGCCCCTCCTCCTCCTCCTCCTACCTCGCGCCGATGAGCACCGCGTTTCGCGTGGTACTCCTCGCGCTCATCAACCTCGCCACCGCGGGCACGTCGTCCGTGCACAGGTACCCCACGCCCAAGTCAACCTGCCGCTCCACCAAGTCCAAGTCGCTGTTTGGAACCCCGTACGAACCCAGCATGAGCCCACTCGCGCGCACTCGCTGCGGCACGAGCGGGTCGTTCCGCAGGACATCCGCGCGGATCACGAGCCCCACCAGGTCCGCGTCCAGCGCCGTCTTGATGGCCGCCTCCACCGAGCACCGCCGTGCGTCCTCCTGCCCGGGCTGGCAGTTGGTGATGAACATCACCGGGTACAAACCTTGCAGCGTTCGCATGTGCGTCGCGGCGTCGGGGTCGAAGGTGCTAAACGCGACTCTTCGTTTGGGATGCGACTTGCACACCGCCAGAGTGGCGCGGAGCTCCATGACCATCCGCGCGGGGTCCACCTTCTTACCCCCCGGGAAATCCTCCGGGGTGCCGAATTTCAGCTCCAAGGAGAAGCCCAAGGAGGAAGGCGCCTTGGCCATGAGCTCGTGCAACGTCGGGATCTCATCCTCCACGTCCATGATCCACGGCGCGGGCGCTTCGGTACCGGCGAACTTGCGGTACAGAACGACGGGTTCCTCCGTCGGGGACATGGGCGCGACGGACTTGGATATCCGCGCGCGTTCGCCGCACTCCTCCTCGCTCAGGTAGCCGCTCGAGACGGCGTCCGAGACGTACCCCTCCGTCGTCATGGCGGTGTGTGAAGATGAAGATTTGGTATCCTCGTCCTCGGACTCCTCGGAACCGGAATATTCCAATTCGGACGTGGGACGCGAACGGGTCGCCTTCACCGCGCGCGTGTCGCCGATTTTGGCCGCCTCCGCGGTGGCGATGGCGGCGCGCGACAGCTGCTTGAGCTCGTCGAGTGTGAGGTCGCGTATCGCGGTGTTTTCCACCTCGCCGTCGCCCCGTCGCACCGAGATGAAGTCGTCGTGCCACAGCACCGGGACGCCGTCTTTGGTCACCTGGACGTCGAACTCGGACCAGTCCGCGCCGAAGTCGTGCGCGGCGATGATTGACGCGACGGTGTTCTCGCGGATGGCGGTGTATCGATGGGCACAACTCGTGCACGGTTTCCGATCCCTCGATTATGTCAAATATCTCCTCCAGGGAGTGATTCCCTTCGGGTTTAGGGTAGGGGGGTGCCATGGGAGCGGTCGCGTGCGCGCGGGTCGTTGTGCGAACTGTAAACACGTCAACTCTGGGAAAAAGAAACTGAAGTGATTTGGCAAGATTTCGAGTGATTCCAGGAAGCATGTCGTGCGTTTCATTCACACCTCGCGTGGCGCTCCACGCTCTCATCTACGCATCTCTCTTACTTAACTCTCAGTACCCCCCCATGCCACCCATCGGGGGCATACCCATGCCGGGCATGCCGTTCGGGCTTCCGCCCATGTTGGGCGGCGCGTACCCGCCGTTCATGCCGTTGCCGTGCTCCATCCCCGGCATGGGCGGCGCCGGGAGCGCCGCCGGCAGGAGCTGGGCGTAGAGGTTCTGGTTCATCTGTTCCTTCACCGCTTCTTTTTCCGCCTCCACCTTTTCCGTGTTCCTGTCCTTCTTGTCCGCCACAAGCGCATCCACCTTCCCCGCGTAGTCACGCATGAACTGGATCATGTACGGCGCGCTGTAGTCCATCAAGCCGTGCATCCACGCGAGCTCGAAAACCACATCCGGCCGTAGCAGGTCGTAACACGTGTACTGTGTTTGTGAACGAAAAGTGTCAGTCTTTCGGACCATGTGTATTACGTAATTACTCTGGAAAATCGGCAAACAGTGTGCCTGGATTTGGGAAAGGGAATACTTACCAGCGCCGCGGCGAAGCATTCCTTGTTTTGCGTGTCGATGAAGTACTTCAGCAGGTTCTCAGCGAGCTCCTTATCACCGCTCTGCGCGCACGCCTCCATGGCGTCCTTGAACAGCCCGTCCCGTTTCGCCAGCTCCACGCTTTGTTTCCACCGGTGGTTCTTCTGGTAAATGTGGCCGCTGATCCGGCGGAACTCGATGAGCTCGTGCGACTCGCACCGCTGCGCCAGCGCGATTTGGTCAAAGTTGTCGTACAAGTCGATGCTGTTTCTCAGGGCTTCGTAATCCTCCTCGTCAATGCACAGCTCGTTCACCGCGTCGTTCACCGCTTGCAGGTTGTGCGTCTGCGCCTGCGCGAGGTACGGCTTGACCAGCGCGAGGTGGTTTCGCTTGCGCATCAGATCAACCACACGCGAGTGATCCACCCGCGGGGTCAACACCGTGAGCAAGTCGTTGAGCTGCGTGGGGTGTTCCTCCAGGTAGAACTGTAAGGCTTTGTAGTAAATCTCCACGTTCGCGACCTTCACGCACACGTCTTTGAAAGAAACGTGCTCCCACGCATCCGGGTGTTGCATCATCACCCCGGCGGCGTTGTCGAACTCGTCGTACGCGATGTACAGGAAAGACAGTTCCTTCCAAGCCGCCATCTCCTCGCACGCCCGGATCAGCCGCGGAATGTTCACCTGACACGATTAACAAGAAAGTGTCAGTCTGTCGTAATGTGTATGAGTAAACAGTCAGGGTAACAGTTCCTTCTGGTACGAGTATGGGCAATCACAGAGGCGGAACGTGGTGATTGGGAAATACGTACCCGCGTGCTGAACAGCTTCAAGTGCTCCATCAGTTTTTCGGGGCGGTGCTTGGCGTACAGAATGCCTAGTTCGGTGAAGATACCCATGTGCGCGCGTTCCAACCCCACGCCGGCTTCCATCAGCGCCAGGAGCTCGTCGAACTTCCCCCTGACTTGGTAGTACTCGGAAATCTGGTCGAGCTCGTCCGCTTGGACGATGATGTTCAACCCGCACAGCTGCGCCAAGCGGAACTCGCGTTCGTCCACGCAGGCAAAACAAATCTCTTTCCACGTTTTCGACGTGTTCGCTTTCCGTGCGGCTTCCACCGCGGCTTGGAACTGGTGCAGCTTCACGAGCGTACTGGCGAGGGCGCCCCAGTTCGAGTCGGAAATGAACATCACCTTCGCGGCTTCGTAAAGACCTTCGTCGAAACACCGGTTACCCACCGCGTTTCGGTTCGCCGCGTTGGGCGTGGCGATGAACTCCTCCAGGTCGCCTAGTTTGTCGATACGCGCGTAGGCGTAGCAAAGCTCCGTGTCCACCTTGGCGTCCTTGATTTTCTTCCGTACCATCACGAGGTAGGAAACTAGGGCTTGGTAGTCATCGCACCGCTTCGCGACGTCGATCACGTCGCTGTGGTCGGAGCTGTCGCCGGCTTTGATGTACGCCACAACCGCCGCGCCGACGTCCCCGGCGGCGAGCTGCGCTTTCGCGATTTGCGACCACACCTCCGGGGTGTCCACCCGTTGGGCGTACTCCAGACCTCGTTCGAGTGATTCCAGGCACTCCAGAAGCACCTTCATCGCATCAAGGTGCAGGTCGAACTTTTTGAAAATCGCAAACGCCTCTTCGTACAACTCGTTGCCAACCGCGATTTCCCCAACCTCCGGCCCATTGAACGCGTCCAGGCGGTTGATGTAGTCCATGACTCTGGTTTTGTCGGCCTTTATGGCGGTTAGGATTAGCAGGTTCTGCAGGTTGGGGTTGTTGTTGAACGCGCTGTTCTGCAGGACGATTTTTTCCAACAGTTCGATCAGCTCCTGGGGCATCTCCGCGGTCATGAACGCCTTCACGGTGACGCTCACCTGCTCCGGGTTCTTGGACTCGGGCAACGCGGTGCTCACGACCTGGTCGATGAGGTTCCTCCGGTGCGCGTTTTCGTCGCTCAACACGTGCGCCCACAACTCCACGTCCATGCGCTCCACCACGTACCGGCTTTGCAGCTTGAAAAGCGAGTTCTTGTTCGTCACCTCCACCAGCTCAATGTCGCACTTCCCCCGCTTGTACGCCACGCACGCCAAATTAGGGTCGCGCTTCTCGCAGTACTTCCCCACGACTTTGCTGTCGTAGTGTTCGTTCGTGGCGAGGAAGTGCTCTGGGTTGCTGTTGCTGTCGATGAGAATCATCCCTAGGGCGTTGTGCACGTTGGAGTCGGTGCTGCCTTCGGAGACGAGGTGCTCCAGAAACGGCGTGAGCATCTTCAAACGGTTCCTCTTACCAACCTCCTCCACAAGAGGACCCACCGGTAACAGCGACCGGACAGACAAGATCAGGTTTTGCAAAAAGTCCTCACTGCACTCCTGGTCCAGAAGCGCGCCCACCACGAACGGCGCGTTTGACGGGTTGACTTTCTGCACGTACCCCTCGATGTACCGCATCATGTTGTTCTGGTACAGGTAGGTGGTTAGGTCGCCCACGAAGTTGAACCTGTCGCACACGTTTATGAGCGGCCGCGCATCGGGGAGCTTGGCTTCCATCAGGAAAACCTTCGCCTTTTCGGGATCGTAAAAGTTGCTTTCGCGCGTGATCCGCTCGACTTCCTTGATTTGCCCGCTCTTCGCCGCGCTTTCGATGTACTTGAAGTGCATCTCCGGGTCCTCCGAGGTAGCAACCAGGGCGCCGAGGTAGAAAAACAAACCGTCGTTGCTTCCTTGTTCCTCCAACAAAGCAACAATGGAAGTCGCGGTGAGCTGCTCGGTGTACTCCTTGCACACGTTCACCACGATCTGCAAGTTCGCGCGCTGGTTCGACACCAGCAACTCCTTCACGCACTCCAGCGCCCACTCCGCGCTGAGCGTGCCGAACCACTCAATCAGGGCCTGCGGGTCAATCGAGTGCGTGTTCACGCAGCAGCGCTTCAAATCCGTGATCTCGGTGTAGTGCGTAAGCGCGCGCATGTAAAGGCCCGCTTTTTCGCAAAGCTGCGCGACCCTGGGGCGGTCGTAGTGCGTCAGCTTGCCTTGCCCTAAAATCGCGTCGGCGACGTTTGGAAACGTCACCAGGTTGATTTCCAGAACCTTGGTTTGCATACCAGCCTGCTCTTCGTTGTCTCCTTTCAGCACGTCCAACAGAAACGAAGTCGCCTCCCGGATCATGTTCCGCTGTAAAAACAAATCAGCCACCGCGTTCGGGTCCATGGGGGGCGGGACCTGCTTTCCGATTTGAATCGCAATCTGCACCGCGCCCAAAGGGTTGTGCATCAGCGCGCTGTGATTGTTACACGAAAAGTGTCAGTCCCGTGTTGGGCGATGTATGGACAAACAGTCACCAGCTGAGAGATAAAACAGGGAGGCCGGGATTTGGGAAAGCCCCAAGGCCGTACCTTTGCAACATGTACCCGTAGTCCGGTTTGTGCCCGGTCATCTCGCAGTACTTGCCCATCTTCTCGAACTCGCCTTTCTGCGCGAGCGCGGCAACAACCTTGCCGTTCGCCTTGGCTTTGATCCACACCCGAAGCGCCATTTCAGGGTCAACCATGGTGAGCAAATCCCCGAGCGCCTCACTGCACTCAAGCTTGTCCTCGCCCATCCACGTATCCAGGAGCTGCTTTTTGTTTTGCGCCAGCACGAGGCGCGCCAGCTCCACGGACTCGAACGAGTTGAGCTGCCCGCGTTGCAAACAGATGCCGAAGTATTGCAGCAACGGGCTGTTCTGCCCGGGCACCGCGGGGACGTTGGCGAACTTCTGGATGGTCTGCTGCGTGCGCAGCGCGCCGCCGGACGCCGCCGCCAGCTCGGCGGCGCTCTTGTAATCCCCCGCCGCGAAGAGCGATTCGAACTTGGGCATCACCAGCGCTTCCGCGCCCGGCAGGTTACCCCGCTGCGCCAGCTGAAGCGCGAGCTCGGGGTTCTTGAGCTGCCCTGACACGAACGGCACCACCGCGGCTTCGTTGATGTTCATCAGCAGTACCTGCCCCCTCCGGTTCACCGCGTAGACGCCGCCGTTGGAGGGCGCCGCGCACGCGATGAACACCGGGTCGTTTGACACTTTGTTCCGGTAAATCGCGGTGGCGGTGGCGACGTCGTACACGAACAAAAGCCCGTTTTTGGTGATGACGTACAGCACTCCGTACTTGTCGCTGGCGTGCATGCTTACTGGGAAGTCATCCGCGAAATCGGGGGGGAAGAAAAGCTCGGCTTGGCGCTTGGTGAAATTGGTTTGCCCGGCCACGGCGCCCAACTCGATGACGTGCAGTTTAGACGAAACGCTCCCGTCGGGCTGCGCGACCTTTTGCGCGAACGCCACCTGATTGTAAAAAAGAAAGTATCAGTCGTGTATGGGCAATCAGGGAGGCGGAATGTGGTAAATGGGAAATACTTACGAGCTGCGATTTCGCGGCGTTTCCCGGGACGTGGTGTGTCGCGAACGCGGCGGCATGCGCCTCCAGGGCCTGGCTCCGCTGTTGCGCCACGGAATACAGCTGCATGTTGCCCTTCACCAGGGAAGGCCGGGACGGGTCACCAGGGGCGATGCCCACCAGGGTGAACCACTGCATGTCTTGGCTCGCCCGGTACGAGATGATCTGCGCGCCGTTCAGGTTGCCGGTTCTGTCGAAAACCTTCCCTGGCGCGCTATCGCCCTCCATGGACCAGTGATACACCGCGGTGCTTGTTACGATGCCCAGCATGTTGGGCGAGATCCAGGTCCAGAAAACCACGCTCTCCGGCATCTGGTGCGACTTCATCTTGCTCTTCATCTCAATGTTGAAGATTTGTAAATGGTCCTGCGACGCGCCCGCCACCGTGGCCTTCAACGCGATGACCTTGGAAACCGGGTTCATCAGGGCGCTGTCCGCGGTGATGGGCCTGTTGTTGAAGTGAAGTGCAGGGGAAGTGGGAAGGAAAGGAAAGGAAAGGACAGGGGGTCAGGGACGAGGGCAAAAGGATGGTTTGAAATTGAAAAAAAACAGAAACGTTTCTCAGGGGCCGCGTCCTCGGATGGCCGAATTGCGTGTTTGGATTACGCGCGCGCGGTGTCCGTGTTGGGCTGCGGCGCGCGTGCTCGGCGGTGTCTTCGCCGTGTTTCGTGCCGCGGTGTTGTGTGCGCGGTGGCGTTCGCGTCGGCGCACTGACTCGTGCGCGCAAACCCTCCACGACTTCCTTCCAGTCGCTCGCGCGGGAAACCGCGTCCAATGACGTGACGTTCATTCAAGATTAGCACAGCACGCACCTCTTCATCGGCGCGTTCGGGTTCTCCATGTCCACGATGACCACGGAGTTCGCCGCGCCTGTTTCCCGAACGCAGATGAACTTCTCGCTTTCCATCGTGAGGTTGGTGAAGGAGATGCATGCTGGGTTGACGCCCGCGCTGGTGAGCTGCAAGGGGTGGTGGGAGAGGAAGGGTCAGGGCACCACACGGTCGCGAGATCGGGTCCCGTTTTCGTCCCGGGCAGCAGCGCAGGCGAAATGCAAGGCGAAGAGACCGGCCACGCGATCACACGTACCGACACCACCTCCTTGACGGTCACGGGCGGAGTCGCCATGGTGCCTTGCCGATCGACTTCTGGTGGAAACCCCCCGTGCGCAGCAGGTAACTTCCGATCGCAACGCGCGTTCGCCCGCGCGGATCCTACTGCGGCGGAGAGGAAACAAGCGTGTGCTCCACTGCAGCTCTGCAGGTTTCTTTTGGTTTTCGCCCTGTTTTCGCCCACAGTAAAAGAAAAGTGTCAGTCTTGTATGGACAAACAGTGTTGGGATTTGGGAAATAGACGAAAAATGAAGCGTCGTCCAGACTGGCGAATTATTCCACTCGAGGTCGTGCGTCGTGGCTGGCTCTCTGAAGCGAGGTCGAGATTTGCATTGGCACCTGCCATCGCGGGAGGCGCGCCTTTGGCGGGGCGCCGGCATGTGGAACCCCACGGTGCTGCTGGTGATCGTGGTGGGTAACGTTTTTTTGTCCAACGTGCTCGGCAAGCGGCTGCGGGTGAGGGATAGTGTTGCGCAAGTTCCGCGAGTGAAGGTGGGTTTGGAAGTCGCGATGGAGGACAAGTGGAAAGCGCTCGGCGCGAAAGGCGCGCGAGTCGGCATCTTTACCGACCACACCGGGTGTCACCCGACGACTGGCAAGCACGCGGTTGACTTGATGCACGCGAGCAAGCTCGTCAACCTCACCGCTATTTTCGCCCCAGACCAGCGCGGGTTCAGGGGCGCGGGCTCGTCGGATGGGAAGTCGAACTACGACCCGAAAACGGGGGTGCGAGTTTTCGACGCGTTTCGGCGACACGGCGCCGACTTGGCCAGCATCATACGCGACGCGGACGTGGACGTAATCGTGGTCGACATGCAGGACGTCGGCACCCGGTGCTACAGGTGCATTTGGCAATTGTACGACCTGTTAGTGGCGTGTGCGATTTTGAAACGCGCCGACGAAAGCGATCCACCCGCCATCCAGACGAAACAAAAACAGACACAAAAAAACATAAAAGTCGTGGTTCTCGACCGGCCCAACCCGCTCGGCGGGACGGTCACGGAAGGCCCGGTTTTCGTGGATGACGGAAAAAAATCACACATGGCGCGGTGCTCCATTCCCCTGCGGCACGGCCTCACCATAGGCGAGCTCGCGGTTTTGTTCAACGACGAGTTCGTGAAGCGCGATCCACTGAACAAAAGCGGACGCGCCGCCGCGTCGCTAAAAGTCGTCAAGGTACGTATTGCATTCCGAAATCCCGCCTCCACGTTTTATCTCTCAGCTGGTGACTGTTGTCCATACATCGAGATATACAAGACGTTAACCACTTTTCGTTCGCAAAACGGAAAAAGATGAAACGCTGGCGCCGGACAATGGGTTGGGCCGACACGTGTCTGCCGTGGACGCCGCCGTGGGCGGACATGCCGACTTCAAACACCGCGCTTGCCTTCGTTGGGACGTGCTTGTTGCAAGCCACCAACGTCAGCCCAGGAAAAGGAACCACCTCCCCGTTCGAGCTGGTCGGCGCGCGCTGGGCGGATGAAAGGTTCGCCGAGGCGATGAACACGAAAGTTTTGCGCGGTGGGATACCGGAAGTGGGTAGGACATACGTAAGTACTGGCGGTCCGCAAAGTAGTACTAGGTCGCTCGGCGCACAGCGGCGTACTCCAGATATACTTCCACGTACGTCAGAGATACTCCAAAGGACTCCAGACACACATCCACAAACGTCAGGCACGCCCCAGAGACGAACCGGCGGTCGGTCTCCGTTTCTCGCGAGTCAGAGTCACGACTGGTCAAAAACCTCCGTGGCTCGCTCGCGGAACCAAAAAACGCGTAAAAGCGCTCCGGCCGCGGGGCCTCCTGTTGTTTGGCGGGAAGTTCAGTTCGTCCCGGAATGGGGCGTTGATCAAAACGAGCGTTGCGTCGGGGCGCACGCGTTTGTGAAACACCATCAAAGAGCTTTGTGTTTGGAGGGCGTTTTGGCGTTACTAACGATGAAAATCCTTTACCCGCGCGACTTCACGTGGAGGGAGGGTTTTGTTTCGGTAGGCGCCGCCGCGAGGCCGTCGCGGGAAGCCTCCAGGATAAACCGGGCCCACAACCGGGCCTCAACGCTGGTGTCGCCTGTGAAACCGGGCGGCGGGTTTCTGGCGGCGCGGAAACAAGAGTCGTCGAGAAACGGGTCGAGTCGGAACCAAACGTCGTTACGAAACGGGTCAAACCGGAACCCTTTCAACCCTAACCCTTTTAGAAACCCACAAAACCAGTTAGACGACACCGTGGCGGCGGCGAGCTCGTCGAGCTCGGTTCCGCTCATCGACTTGCTCACTGGAACCTCGGCGCTGCGAGTCGCGCTGGATTCCGGAGGCGGCGGCGACGCGGGGACCGCGACTGCACAGAAAGTGGAGGGCGTTTTCCAGGAGTGGGAGAAACAACTCGCGGGTTTTGAGAAAATACGGAAACGCGCGTTGTTGTATCCGTGATAGGTAGGTCGTCTGTTTTCTGTATTGAATCGGCTCGTAATCGCGTGCGCAGTTCGCTTCCGCCCGGTTTGGAAACAATACACGCCAGCGTTTCCGTCGTCACACCGTACCGTCATCCCTGAGAATCTGAACAATCGCCTCGTGGCCCAATGTAGCGGCCATGAACAGCGGCGTCACGCCGTCATCTTTTGCCTTGTTGATGTCCGCGCCCGCCTTGATAAGCACCCGTAGCACCGCCTCGTGGCCGTTTTGAGCGGCGACGAGCAGTGGCGTCCAGCCGCCATTCTTTGCCTTGTTGACGTCCACGCCTGCCTTGATAAGCGCCCGCACTACCGTCTTGCGGCCGTTTTGGGCGGCCGTGAACAGCGGCGTCAAGCCGTCATCTGTTGCCTTGTTGACGTCCGCTCCCGCCTTGATCAGCGCCCGTAGCACCACCTCGTGGCCCTGTTGGGCGGCAATACACAGTGGCGTCGAGCCGTTATCCTCCGCCTTGTTGACATCCGCGCCCGCCTCGATCAGCACCCGTAGCACCGCCTCGTGGCCGTTTTGAGCGGCGATGAGCAGCGGCGTCACGCACTTATCTTCCGCCTTGTTGATGTCCACGCCTGCCTCGATCAGCGCCCTCACCACCGC
>TARA_B110000261_G_scaffold37862_1_pt1 | contig 11095 bp, 10 predicted proteins | sample TARA_B110000261 | Tara Oceans TARA_B110000261 (sample SAMEA4397705) | marine metagenome | biome: Polar Biome; feature: [DCM] deep chlorophyll maximum layer (ENVO:01000326); material: water (ENVO:00002006), including particulate matter (ENVO:01000060) such as... | depth 20 m | reverse complement strand
TCAACGGATGAGCGCTGCGCTCCAGGCATAGAATTCTCAAGCAAGAAGATTCTTCGCTTTGGTGTTGCATTATTAGGCTTTAGGGTGACGTTTGATCAAATCTTAGGTCTTGGTACAAATGTACTACTGCTTGTTCCTATACTTGTGCTTTCGTCAATTGCAATTAGTTGGTTTATAGCAAAATTGATGGGTAGGCGCTATCTATTTGGACTTTTAACTGCGTGCGCTGTTTCTATATGCGGCGCTGCAGCTGCGCTTGCTGTCGCATCTGTCCTTCCTAATTGGAAAGACAGGCATCGCGACACTTTGTTTGTCGTTGTATGCGTAACAGCGTTATCAACCTTCGCGATGATTGCTTATCCTATATTGTTTTCAGTGGGAGGCTTCAGTGACGTTGAAATTGGGATTCTTATTGGGGCAACCATTCATGATGTTGCTCAAGTAGTGGGAGCAGGATATGCGGTATCGAATGAAACCGGTGATGTGGCTACCTTTATTAAGTTACTTAGAATTTCAATGCTTCCATTCATTGTTATCATTATTGCACTTTTATTAAAGGGTGATGATGAGCTTGGGACTATTAGTCCTAAGGCCTTTCCTTGGTTTGCTCTTGGATTTGCCTTATGCTTAATTGTCAATAGCAGTGGGTTTATACCTACAATTCTTTCAAGTTTTCTTGCCGATGTCTCGCAATGGTTTTTAGTGTTCGCCATAGCAGGGCTTGGCGTTACCACGTCACTTAAATCGATGATGGAGTTAGGCGGCAAATCAATCGCACTTATGGTTCTGCAGACTCTTGCTTTACTCGCTATTGCAATCATTGCTGTTTCAACAGACTATATATAAGTTTATTGGCTTATATAGCTACTGAAAAAAGTAAATTGTCGTCTTCTCTTTAGCATATTTAGCTTGCTTTATAGCTTTCACAGTTTTGTCTTAGCCCTATAGCTTCGTGTGCGTGATGAGCTTCACGCTACCTTCAGATTATGATATATTTTCATAAAGTTTACACAGAAGGCGTTATATGGACTTCAGCTTACAATTATCAGCCTATTATCCAGATAAATCTTATGGTGGAGATTGCTTGTATGCCGACATGCTTGAGCAGGCTGTATTAGCTGATCGATTGGGTTATGGCGCAGTTTCTCTGACTGAGCATCACTTTATTAATATTTTACTTATGCCAGCGCCCTTGCAGTTTGCCGTCAAAATTGCAGCGCACACCGATCACGTAAAGATTATGACCTCGATTGTTGTACTGCCGATCCACGATATGCGCACCTTTGCTGGCGAAGTTGTTGTAGCAGATATTTTCACTGAAGGGCGCCTCATGTTAGGGGTTGGGCGCGGTGCTTTTGCATATGAAATTGAGCGTTTAGGTGTGCCAATGTCAGAAACTCAAGAGCGCTTTGATGAGTCCTTAGAGGTGCTCCAGGCGCTATTAACTGAAGAAGAGGTTTCGTGGGACGGGAAGTATTACAAGTTTGATCCTATGACTATTATGCCTCGTCCTGTAAGGCAACCAAACCTTATGATGGCGGTCATGAATCCTGAGGGAATTTATCAGTGCACTAAGCGTGGCTTTCACATTCAAACAACTCCGCTCGCTGGTAATCACCAGTTGCTAATGGACCAGGTAGATGGATTTAATCGTGCGAAATCTGAAATGGGCGACAAAGGACGTGATTTAACGCTATCATTGTCGCGCCTTGCTTTCGTTTCTGATAACGCAGCGGATCGCTGGAAAAAGGTTGAACAAGCGCATGATTACTACAGCCGCTTTGATAACGTATATACAGGGCCAGGCATCGTTGAAGGCGGCATGATAAAGCCATTACCGCGAGCGCAGTCGATTGAAGAGCTTGATAAGAGCCTGTTGATTTGTACGCCACAGCAAATGATTGATGAGCTATCGGTGTATTCTGATTTGGGAATAGACCGGGTAATTTTGAATATGAATTTTGGAGCGGAGCAATCTGAAACGCTAGATAATATTCAGCGTTTTGCAGAAGAGGTGATGCCTCATTTCACAACACAAACTCAAAAGAAGGAGATATGATGCCAATAATTCGCGTAGAAATGTTTAAAGGTCGGAATGCGTCCGAGAAGAGGGCTCTAGTAAAAGAGCTTACCGCAGGGTTTGTGAAAACTTGTGGCGGCACCACTCAGTCAGTTCAAATTGTTATTACTGATGTGGATAAAGGAGATTGGGGTTCTGGCGGTGAACTGTGCTCTGAGAAATTTCCAGACTAGGCTGAAGACATGACGGAAGTAATTGATTGCGAGTACACGATTGAAGGTAATGGTCCTCCGCTATTTTTAATTCATGGCATAGGCGCAGCCCGTGACGCATGGCGCTTCATTGTGCCAATCTTGCGAGATCATTTTACGATTGTAACCTATGATTTGCGAGGACATGGCGCTTCACCCATGCCCAGCGATGAATTTGGGCTGAATGAATTGGTTGATGATTTGGAGCGCGTTCGAGAGCGAACTGGATTTGAAAAAGCGCATTTTTCAGGCCACTCACTGGGCGGGATGATTGGCCCGGCATATGCCCAGAAATATCCAGATAGGGTGTTGTCACTTGGGTTGCTATCTACTGCTGCAGGGCGCACACAGGACGACAGCGCTAAAGTTAACGGCGTTGTAAAAGCGATGGAAAATCAAGGCATAGCAAGCGTACTGGAAACGCTCACAGATCGTTGGTTTACGGACGCATTCATCGCGTCAAACTCAGCTATTGTTCGTACCCGTTTGGACCAAGTAATTTCAACAAATCCAGACGTATTTCTGAATGTTTTTCGGATTTACGCCAACGTTGAGATGATGCCTTGGCTGCATAAAGTGGATTGTCCTTGCTTAGTTTTAACTGGTGAAAATGATGGTGGGTGTAATCCTCGCCTAAACAAGGGGATTGATTCGGCATTGCCAAATTCAAAACTGGTTATTTTGCCAAATTATAAGCACTCTATTTTAATCGAAGCGCCCAATATTGTTGCCGCAACTATGCTTCAGTTTATTCAAAATTTGAATAAATAGCAGATTAATTAGCGCATTCCACGATGCTTTTTAATGAGCTCGTAAGCGCTAATGATTTCTTGGGTTTTGTCATTGGCTATTTTTATCATCTCTTCAGGCAGCCCTTTGGCAACTAACTTGTCTGGATGATGCTGTGCTAATAATCGTCGGTAGGCTGTTTTAAGTTCTTTGTCAGTTAAATTTTTATCCGCACCCAATATCACGTAGGCATCGTCAACTGTTAGTTGGTTGGTATTGTTGTTGGTCGCAGAAAATTGCTGAATAAGCCTCTCTAATTCATAAACAGGAAAGTTAAGTTTTTGTGCGATATACTTAAGCGCATCATGCTCTTTAACATCAAACACACCATCAGCATAGGTGGCCTGAATTTGAATTTCAAAAAACATGCGTAATAAATGTGTGCGCCTATGACATTCAGCGCGGAATTGTTCAAGCACCTCGTCTAGGTTGAAGCTATTATCTTTGCCTTGGTTGAATAGCTCTTTTGCAACTTTTTGCATATCTTCTGATAGTTGCATATGCTGCATAACTTGTTGCGCCAAGAGAATTTCAGACTTTGAGACCTTACCGTCGACTTTAGCAATGTAACCCATGACTGAAAATACGCCACTAAAAAATGCCGCTTGAACGCGCTGCTGGTCACCTGGATGAAAGACTTTAGAGGACCGGCCAAAACTAGACTTACCTTTAGAAAAATTACCCGCAAAGGCAACACCAAGCATTGCACCTAGAGGTCCACCAATCATAAAACCTACTGCGCCACCTATAACTGTTGTCCACCAACTCATACTTACTTCTCTTTTGTAATTATAAAATTAAACTATATTTTGAATCAAACTTTGAAAATTGCAAGGCTAAGTTGAAAACATTTAAAGTAAAAATGCTCTCTTGTGAAAAAAAGTATTAATAATTAAAATCGATATGTGAAACTGAAACGGCGCCTTCAGCGAGTCAGCCCATTTGGCAAATTTACAATTTTTTAGGTAATTCGATGTGAACAAAAAACTACGGTGATCGTCATTAGCTGAAGTAGTTGCCGCGCAAGCAAACAACAATAAACAGGCTAATTGATTCATAGAGTTATTTTGTAGTTCAGCCTAAAACGAAACTTTGGTTGTGAAGGTGTTAATACCTTAGGAGAAGGCAGAGCAGTGGCATATTCGCTAGTATTAATCGTTTTGACTGTTAACTCAATAATTTTAGAATTGTCATCGCATGTAATCTTTCTTGCGTACATTTCTTCAGAAATATTTTCAGGAACTGAGGGTGCATCGAGCCATCTACAAAAGTCTTCACTAGACCAGTCGTCAAAATAATTGCCTTGTGCAAGGCCGATATGACTACTTAAGAATACGACTAATATATATTTTTTCATAGTGATAATTATAAATAGGGATTGTGAAGTTTAGATGCAGATTAGAAGTTAATTCTATTAAAATTAAAATCAAATTCAGTTACTTCCATCCTTGAATCCAACAATCACTGTCCTTTAATTCTTCCCAATTAATTTTCTGAGATCGACGCGAAATAATTGCCTCAATTAAACAATGGATAACGATGTTACTTTCATCCAACTCTAGCTCAGTAACAAGGAAGTGTTTCTCTTTACTAATTGGGTTAACAGCTGTCCATTTACTATTTAATAACTTTTTCACGTTTATGCTGAGCACTTTTATATTACCAGCGATTATGTACGTCAGGCTTAATAAGCTCATCATAAATAGAGTTAATCGAGGGCAGTAAGGATGAAATTTCATCCAAATCTGACGCTTTTAAGTTCATCAGAGCTTGTGATTCATTTTTTGCACCTGGAATAACAACGCTTACCTCGTCGTGCATTAAAATCCATTTTAAGGCTAGATCTGCCAATGAATAATTATCAGGAATTAAGCCTTTTAATTTCTCAACTGCCTCGAGTCCTTTTTCAAAATTAACTCCTGAGAAGGTCTCGCCAACGTCAAACGCATCTCCATTGATGTTGTAATTTCGATGATCGTTTTGAGGAAATTTAGACCCTTGATTCATTTTTCCAGTGAGTAGGCCACTGGCAAGTGGGACCCTTGCAATAATACTAACATCTCTCTTAGCCGCTTCCTTAAAAAAAGTTTCAGATGGTTTTTGCCTAAATATATTAAATATAATTTGGATGCTTTTAACATTTTGAAATTGAATGGCATCCATCGCCTCGGATACCTTTTCAACGCTCACGCCGTAGTTGGCTATTTTGCCTAGCTTGACGAGTTCATCCATCATTTCATAGGTTTCTTTTTTAGGGCAAATTTCACTTGGAGGGCAGTGCAGTTGAAGCAGATCAATGCAATCAACACCTAAATTTGTTAGCGATCTATCAATAAATTTTTCTATATTTTTAAGGTTGTATCCTTCAGGTGTGTGAGGGTTTAATCGTCTTCCAGCTTTTGTAGCAACAAATATTTTTTCTGAGGTTGATTTTATAAGCTCACCAACAAATTTTTCGCTTCTGCCGTCACCATAAACATCCGCAGTATCAAAAAAATTGACGCCATTATCTAAGGAAGCTTTAAGGACTTCTCTTGCATCTGTAGCCGTCACATCTCCCCATTCTGAGCCTATTGCCCAGCAGCCAAGGCCAATTTCAGATACCTTCCATCCTGTATTCGAAAAATCTCTATATTGCATTTTGAATGATCCCAATTAAAAACTACTTTATACCACCAATACCTTTAGGTAGAGGTTTTTAATTCAACAAGCGCCTTTAATCCAATTTCGATTGTGCTAGCAATGGCCGCGTCATAGTTAACGACTGCATCACTCTCAGTTGAAGTGCTAATCACTGTGCAAATTGTTCCGGCGTGATACCCCATTTGACTGCATAGATGAAACAATAGGCTGGACTCCATTTCCATGTTCAGAACTTTAAGCCCATCTACGTTTAGCTCTGAAAGGCTACCTTTGATGTCAGGAAGGGTGTTTTTTAGTCCAACAATGTAACGCGAGGACGGCCCATAAAAACCCGGCGAAGATACAGTGATACCAACGCCATATGATACGCCAGACTTCTTAGCTTGGTTTGCTAGCGCTTTTGTTACTTCAGGTGATGCTTTGGACGCATAGGGAATAATTTTTCCCTTGAATCTTGATGTATTAGCTGCAGCATCGGTTAGGATTTTTTCAGCTGAAGACTCAATTCTTTCAATCATTTCATCTTCCGGCGCCTGATCGTAATAAACACCCGTACTATCAAGGCCGAGCGCGTACGAGGCAATCGCAAGAGTTCCAGGCTTAATATCTGGCTGAACGCCTCCAGATGTTCCAAGCCTTATGAAAGTCATCGGCGTGGAGCCGCTAATGCGCGTGCTATTTTTAAGATCAAATTCATGAGCTATGTAGGCCTCAACAAGAGCGATTTCAACATTATCTGTTCCAATTCCTGTTCCGATTACAGATACGTCAATGCCTTTGTACGTTCCCGTAAAGGTTAGGTATTCTCTGTTTGAAATTTCGCGATCAATCGTATCAAATTCTTGGGAAACGCGGACAGCACGAGCCGGATCACCAACGATAAAAACATTATCAGCAAGGTCTCCTTTTCTTATGCCTAAGTGATAGAGGCGCTCATTAACGATAACTATTTCAGATTTATCAATGTTCATGATAAATTCAAGCTACAGAACAAATGTGATTGTAAGACAGTTTTTTTCATAAAATTATTATATTTCTTTTTTTGATTCAGTCAAATTCTAAATTTTCTTTGAACTAATTAGGCTATTATTAATTTATATAGAATCAGTATATCAAGATAGTTTATGCACAGTAAAAAACCCATCAAAAATACAAAATGGCAGTTCTGGATTGATAGGGGAGGAACCTTTACAGATATTATTGGACAAAATCCAGCGGGCAAGATTATTACCCACAAGCTATTATCCGAAAACTCAAGGCAATACCCAGATGCTGCTATACAGGGCATTCGAGATTTGTTGAACTTAAAAGAGGGTAACGGAATTCCAATTAATCAAATTGACTCAATAAAAATGGGCACGACTGTAGCAACCAATGCACTTTTAGAGCGTAAAGGCGAAAACACTTTGCTTGCAATTACGAGTGGATTTGCGGATATTTTGCGTATTGGATACCAACAAAGGCCAAATTTATTTTCACTGGATATCAAGCTTCCAGATATGCTTTACTCCAAAATTGTTGAGATTGAAGAAAGAGTCGACGTCAATGGAAAAATACTTACAAAGCTTAATACGCTTAAGGCAGAACAACTACTAAAAAATGCTTTTGATGAAGGTTGTAAGTCTATAGCCATTGTGTTGCTTCATGGTTATCGCTACCAAGAGCATGAAAAGCAATTAAGCCTCATCGCAAAAAATATTGGCTTTAAGCAAATTTCGGTGAGCCATAAAGTCAGCCCGTTAATGAAGATCATTCCTAGGGGCGATACAACAGTCGTTGATGCTTATCTCTCGCCAATTCTTCGTCGCTATGTTGTTCAAGTTAAAAATGCTCTTGGCTCTGTAAAACAAGACTCTGGAAAATTAATGTTTATGCAGTCCAACGGCGGCCTCACGGATGCAAATTATTTCCAGGGAAAGGATGCAATTTTATCTGGACCCGCTGGCGGCGTTGTCGGCATGGTTAAGACTGGCGAGAAGATAGGCCTTAAGAAGCTGATTGGTTTTGATATGGGAGGCACGTCTACGGATGTTTGCCACTATAACGGTGAATATGAGAGAACACTGGAAACAGAGGTTGCTGGCGTAAGACTTAGATCTCCTATGATGTTAATTAATACGGTTGCAGCCGGTGGCGGCTCGATTCTCCACTTTGATGGATCAAGGTATAGGGTTGGTCCAGACTCAGCTGGAGCGAATCCAGGGCCTGCTTGTTATCGCAATGGTGGACCCTTAACCGTTACCGACTGCAACGTAATGATTGGAAAGCTGAGTCCAGACTTCTTTCCAAAAGTTTTTGGGCCGAACGCAGATCAAAAGCTCGACTCAACCATTGTTTTTAAAAAGTTTGAAGCTCTAGCTAAAGAAATCACTTTATCAACAAACAAGGTGATTTCTCCAGAAGAGGTCGCGGAAGGGTTCTTGTCGATTGCAGTTGAAAGTATGGCAAATGCCATTAAAAAAATATCCGTTCAGCGTGGATACGATGTAAGCAACTATGCACTATCTTGTTTTGGTGGTGCGGGTGGTCAGCATGCCTGCCTAGTTGCTGACAGTCTTGGAATAAAGCAGATACACCTGCATCAATATGCCGGCGTTTTATCTGCCTATGGAATAGGGCTCGCAGACAGTAAAACAATTAATGACTTGGCAATTGAATCAACCCTAAATGATGAAATCATTAGTTCTCTTTCGAGCGGCTTTAATGAGCTAAAGAGTGATGGAAAAAAAGAGTTAATTTCTCAAAACCTAAACGAAGAGCTGTTTGACTACTTTAATCGCGTTTTCCTTCGTTACAACGGCTCTGATAGCTCTTTAGCTGTCCGATTTGATGACTATAAAGCAATGAAGTCGAGTTTTGAAAGTACCCATAAAGCTCGCTTTGGGTTCATATCTCCAGAAAAATCACTTATCGTTGAATCGATACAAGTTGAGGTTTCATGTCGCAGCGATCAGTTCGATACAGAGGAGATCCAGATTCAAACATTAAAAACCAAAACTCTAGCGACAAACGATGTTTTTATAGGCGGAGAAATACAACAAACTATTTTTTATAACCGTAGCGACATTGCTCCTAATGACTTGATTTCTGGACCTGCTGTCATTATTGAGTCAACCTCAACAATCGTAATAGAGCCAGGCTGGCAGGGAAGCCTTAATGATAAAAATGATCTCATTTTAGAGAGGTCTGAAAAAATAAAAAGAGCGAGTGCGATTGGTACTAATGTAGACCCAGTAATGCTAGAGATCTTTAATAACTTATTCATGAGCGTGGCTGAGCAGATGGGGACAGTACTAGAAAATACTGCCTCCTCGGTTAATATCAAAGAGCGCTTAGATTTTTCGTGTGCTTTGTTTTCGCCAACCGGCGACCTAGTTGCCAATGCACCGCATGTCCCGGTCCACCTGGGCTCAATGAGTGAGTCCATTAAAACAATTATTCGTGAAAATTTTGACACTATGAGTCCAGGTGACGCATTTTTGATTAATGCTCCTTACAACGGAGGAACCCACTTGCCAGACATCACCCTCATTAAGCCAGTATACGATGAGCTTAGTGAGAAGGTAATTTTTTATGTTGCAACGCGTGGCCATCATGCTGATATTGGAGGAACAGTTCCGGGCTCTGCTCCGGCAAATTCCAGTCATGTCAAAGAGGAAGGAATATTAATTGACAACTTTACTTTAGTCTCGAAAGGCATCTTCCTTGAACAAGAAATTTATGATTTGTTGGGTTCAGGAGAATTTCCAGCACGCAACATTCAGCAAAATATTGCTGACTTAAAGGCGCAAGTAGCCTCTGCCGAAAAGGGCTCTCAAGAGCTATTAAAAGTTATTAAGAATTATGGACTGGATGTTGTTCATGCTTACATGAAGCATGTCCAAGATAATGCCGAGGAGTCTGTTCGTAGGGTTTTAGATGTTCTTAGTGACTCTAGCTTTACTTACAAAATGGATGACGGACACCAAGTTTCAGTTGCAATAAGTGTTGACAAAATAAAACGAAGTGCTACGATCGATTTTACTGGCACTAGTGATCAGCATCCCGGGAATTATAACGCTCCTAGCGCTATTTGCTACGCAGCAGTTTTGTATGTTTTTCGTTGCCTGGTGGATGATGACATTCCGCTAAATGCAGGATGCCTTAAACCGTTAAACCTAATAATACCAAAGCGCTCTATGATTAATCCAGAATACCCAGCAGCTGTGATCGCAGGAAACGTTGAAACATCACAGTACATTGTGGATGCTCTACTTGGCGCTTTAGGGGTTGTTGCAGCGTCTCAAGGGACTATGAACAACTTTATCTGGGGAAACGAGAGAGTACAGAACTATGAGACTATTTGTGGCGGCTCAGGAGCCAGTATCAATCAAGAAGGCTGCAGCGCTGTTCATACGCATATGACCAACTCTAGATTAACGGATCCTGAGGTTCTCGAATGGAGGTTTCCTGTAAGACTAGAGTCCTTTAGTATAAGAAAAAATTCTGGAGGCAAGGGATTAAAGAATGGCGGTGATGGGGTTGACCGAAGGATACGATTTTTAGAGCCGATGACGGTTAATATCATTACAGGGCACAGAATAGTCCCGCCTTATGGTTTGGCAGGTGGAAATTCTGGAGCCGTGGGAAAAAATTATGTAATTCATTCAAACAACAACATTACTGAGTTAAAAACGAAAGGACAAATTGAAGTCGTCAAAGATGATATTTTTGTCTTAAAAACTCCTGGCGGAGGTGGTTTTGGAAAGTCTGTCTCAGTTCAGCAAAACAAACCATAAAATTCTAAAAATTGGAGTCAAGCTATGGCGGTTCATTTTACGACTGAAGAGTTCAAAATAAGACAGAAAAATGTTATATCAGAGCTCAATAAAAAAAACCTTGATGGCATTTTAATGTTTCGCCAAGAGAGCATGTATTATCTGAGTGGCTATGACAGCTTTGGGTATGCCATGTTTCAATGTCTATACCTAGGGGTGGACGGAAAAATGGTTTTACTCACGAGGGCTCCAGACCTTGCACAAGCAGAGTTAACGTCAATACTCGATGACATTAGAATTTGGAAAGATGAAGCCGGAATGAATCCAGCCCAAAACTTAAAGCACCTATTAAAAGAACTTCACTGTGAAAATAAAAAATTGGGAATTGAGTATGACAGTGTGGGGTTAACTGCTCACAACTACCGACTTTTAGAAGCTGCGTTAAGGGGTTTTTGTGCGCTTGATGACGCATCCAACTTGGTCAACAAATTGCGCTATATTAAAAGCGAAAAAGAGCTTGAATACATTAGAACAGCGGCAACTCTTGCAGATGAGGCTTACATAGCCGGCATTGAGTTGACCCATGCGGGGGCTTTTGAGGGTGATATTTTGGCTGCGATGCAGGGCGCTGTGTT
>TARA_B110000261_G_scaffold161191_1_pt1 | contig 11136 bp, 12 predicted proteins | sample TARA_B110000261 | Tara Oceans TARA_B110000261 (sample SAMEA4397705) | marine metagenome | biome: Polar Biome; feature: [DCM] deep chlorophyll maximum layer (ENVO:01000326); material: water (ENVO:00002006), including particulate matter (ENVO:01000060) such as... | depth 20 m | reverse complement strand
ATACCCCATAAATACGCCCAAGACCCCCCATAAATTGACCATAAATAGTAATTTCACTTATTTAACAAAATAAGTTATTTATAAATTATTTAAATATAAGTTACTTATATATTATTATTAATAATGCAACAAGAAATACCAACAGAGGAAAGTTTAAAATTATTACAGCAAAGCTTACCAGAGAAACATATTATTATACTGAAATTCACCGCAGACTGGTGTGGCCCATGTCAAAGAATAAAGGGGTTATGCGATAATATTGTAAAGACATTACCTGAAGCTGTTAAATTTTATGAAATAGATGTTGACAAATCACTTGATTTATATATTAAATTAAAGAAATACAAGATGTTAAATGGTGTTCCCGCATTTTTAGCATATACAGACGGACAAAGGGATTTTTGGTATGTTCCTGATTTTGTACAGCTTGGATCAAATGAAAAAGATGTTATTGCCTTTTTCGATAAGTGTATAAATTATGTTAAATCATAAAAAAATTGACAAACTTCGCGCGCTATTAATAGATAATATAATTAAAACCCGGGACCATAAGTGAAGTCGACAAATTTGTGAAATGCAATATCAATTGATTGAATACTCTCATATTTATGACGAATTAAAAAACAACAACTATTTTGGCAAATTGCCGGACGATACGATTAAGTATATTGTATATTTTGTTATGTCTGATGCGGCGATTTACATTGTGCGATATATACATAATAAGCTAAATAAGAGCTGTGTTATTAGCGCGTTAAAACAAGTGTCCGCGCTTTGTTACGATGAAGCATATGATGGTTACAACTCATTTTCACTATGTGCTTGCAATACATATCGCGCAAGCATAATTTTGTCGAGGAATTTCGCTTTTATTAAGAATGAGGATTGGTTTAAACAATATATATTTGATTTTGGGCAAAACGCAGATAATGATTTCTATAGAATAATAGAGGATCTTCAATATGAAGAAGACGCGACAGTAGCACTACAAATTTTCATGCAAGCAGATTCGTTTTCAAAAATAATATCGCTTTATGAAGAGATTCAATTTATGATTTTCCAGGCCGAGCAACCTGTCAGATAATTGATTCTCTTCAATTGTATCAAATGTAAAAAAATGTATAAATAATATTTAAAAAATGTATAAATAATATTTAAAAAATGTATATATAATGACAATAATAATTGATTTAATGGTAGTATTTTCTATTGGTTTACCTATAATATTTATTTGTAATTATATTTCTAATAGCGATTGTAGAGTTCATAGATACCATAGAGAAATTAGAGAAATTATAAATATTAGAGAAAATATATCAAATATAGAAAATATAGAAAATATAGAAAATATAGAAAATGTATCAAAGGTAGAAAAATTTGAATGTGATAAAAATGAATTAGATGATGAACCTCCGTCTTATAGTCAAATCATAAATCATAAGTTATAAATCATAAGTTATATGTATATATTATTTATTTACAGGATATTTAAATCTTAAGTAAGTAAAATTAATTTATTAATATCAACCGCGAATTTGTCAAAGTCGAGGTCTAAAAATTTCACATGTCCTTCCCAGAAATATTTGCAAAAAGCATATACAAATTCGTAATCTTCTCCATAGTGATTTTCATAATTTTTTAATAAATAATTATGAATTTTGTCAGGTAATAAATCCAAGCTTTTTTTAGGAAGAACATAGGCAAGCAATAAATAAGGATGAATAACATTATTATTTTTCGGCAACACTAATTCGCTATCAAAATAGGGAATATGTTTATAAAGGTCGATTAGCAAAGGCGGATAATGATATTTATAATAATGATTCCAATTCACACATTCTTTTGAATAATAGTAATAAGTCCATAATAGGGTTTCCAAATAATTTTTACATATATTACTGATAACCGACGAATCACAGTCAACATCTACGTCAAACAATGAATAATAATATCTATATTCCCAATGTGCTTCATATGGATTAATAAAGAGCTCAATATTTCTGTCTTGCATAGGTATAGCTACAAATTTATTTAATCGCTCCTCTTCAGTGTTTTCACTATATCGCTTTTTACTTTGCTTATTTCTAATATTATATAGCTCTTTTAAATAATTTTCTTCATTTTCAGCCAATTTCCCTATAAATAATTTGAAATTAGCTAATACAATCGTGCCATTTTTAATTAAATATTTTTTAACCCCAAATAGGCTTTTATATAATTCAATAAGCACAGTAAAACCATTTATTCGGATATTTATAGCCGCGAAATGAGGTAGGAAATCATTTCCCAACAAGAAGCAAATGAAAATATAATCGTCTATTTTAGCATAGAATTTGTCGTCCCGATTCTGGGTTTCGGTAAAAATATAATCCATATTATTGCTTGCATCCACTAACCATTGGGGTGTATCTGTTTGTCTCGTAATATCGTCGGTGAGCTCTTTATAAATTTGATTTCCTAATAAATTTATATTAATTAAATATTTTTCATCTGAATTTAAGTTGATATCTATATTGCTGATAAAATGCGGTGTTTCGCGATATAAATAAATCGCGCTGCAATATTTCAAATGATTTAATGATAACATTATTAAATCTGCATCCATACCATATATTAATGCATTTTCGTGAATCAAATTGTTATTTCTAATATATTCGTAAATTTTGTGCTCTCCTTCGCCAGGCACATCACTTAATGAGAGAATAATTTTCGGTTTATTAATATTTGTAGATGTAAAATGTTGGGTAATAACACATTTTAGCTTATCCATAAATATTGTGCCGGGCGTAATAGCACAAGTATCCCATACAGAATCTTTATTTAATATACTATTTTGGTACCATGTTTTGTAGCGCCGGTTTTTTTGCTGATTTAGTTTTGCAATTGGTGGTACACCATCAAAAGCAATAAATACCCTATTGGTCGGATTTATGGTTTTGATAATTAATTCGAGTTTTTCAACAACAGATTTTATAATATAATTTTCGAATTGTGATTTATTTTCAAATTTAGTATAATCTATAGAATCATATACGAGTGAATTACTGTCTAAAAATAGATTGTTAATTGTGGTTTTATTTTTAAGATTGTCAATAATTTGTGTGTGATTTTTAATTAGATATGTAAAATAATATGGAATCCCCATTGTATTATTAATATTTAATATGTTATTGTATTAAAATATTAATTTCAATTTCTATTTATATTAGTGAAAATCATATTTTTACATTTATATGTTGTTAGTAATTTTTTAAATTAATATATAAATATATATAGTTAAATTTCTAATATGGATGATAATATTTATAATGGTAAAATATGTTTTTACAAAAATGTGATAGATAATATTCAATTGGTGGTTTATAAATATAAATTAATGAAATTGATAACGTTTAACGAATATAATTTATGTTTAGAATCGATTGAAAAGATAATAAATTTAATAAATACTATAAATCATGAAAATATTTTGAATGAATTACAGTATATAAATAATAATTTATCATCATTAATAAAAACATATGGTATCTATAATTTCGATTATTTTATAAAAATTGTTTTAGGAAATGATTTTATGGAAAAATATTTTGTAAACAATGCATATAGTGATAAATTTGAAATAATAAAAAAATATTGCCATGTTTTAAATTATAAAATTGTAAACTGGAACGATACAAAATTCAAAACCGAAACACAAAAAGAGATTTCGAAAAATGCGATATTAGATGATAAAAGCATTATAGATTCGGATATGTTAGAATGTTACGATTTAATGCGAATATCAAATAATTTTAATATACGGGTTTATGGTATTAAAGTTATTCTTCATGATGATAAAAATAAGAAATCTATTAATATTAATTGTATTATAGACGATAATATAATAAATAATTTGGATTCAAAATATATTATAGAGAGAAAGAAGCAATTGAATAACTATTTGAGAACCAATAATTTATTCAAGAATGAACTATTTGTTAGCGAATCGTGGAATAATTATTATAATAATTTAATAGTGAAAGATTATCTAATCTATAGTGCGAAAGACCTATTTAACAAATATATTTACATAATGAATCAGGTCGGTAGTTATCAACAAAAAACGCTTAATTCGTTGGTGCAAGAATTTATAGGTTCCGAATTATTTAATCAACGCACAATGCTTATTCAACTACTATTAAATGGTCAAAAACAAGAATTGCAATACATCTCATATTTATTATATGATATTTTATCTAATGATAATCAACATTCGAGCGATTCAGATGAGCAAAAATTACTGTATAACAGTTTAACGTGGAATTGTAAAAAACATTTTAAGGACGCAATGTATAAAACTATCGAATACACAACTAATTTATCTAATTTTGACAATAATAAAATACCGTTAGAGCAGCAAATCTGTTTAATGAAAGTTAAAGATAGTGTGAAAGAGAAAGCTATGCAAAAATTGAAGGAAATTAAAGCGAAATCGGAAGATTCCGGTTCTAAATCCCGCCAATATTTGGATGGACTATTGAAAATTCCATTTGGTATTTATAAAGAAGAATATATATTGTCAAAAAAAAAGGAGATTTTAGAATCATTCAACTACTTAATTGACCCATTAAAAGAGATTGAGATTACGAAATTGAAAAATAATAGTATATTCGAATTTATGGAATTGCTCAAAGATTTATTAAGCAAAAATGCCTATAATTCTATCGAGATATTAAATATTGTCAATATTATTGAGAAAAATACGGATTCTATGTATTTACATATTGTTTCGTATTTCTTAAATCATGACCTAAATAATTTGAAAAATCAAAAAAAGTCTTTAAACCACGTCGTATCGACTATTAATAACAATATCAAAAACAACAATTATAAATTAGAAAAAATAAATGTGACCGGAAATATTACCGCACTGAAAAAGAATATACTAGATTTCACAAATAAAAACATAGACAATAAGGAAATTACCAAATATTCAATAAATTTAGTAGCATCGCTAACAAATGATAAAATCATAAATTACTTAATTAATACTGAAAAAACTATTGTCGGAATTAATAACAAGAATACTGAAATAATAGAATATATTAATTCATTTAATGAAATACTTAATAGCTCTGTGCATGGTCACAAAAATGCCAAAAAACAAATTGAGAGAATTGTAGGACAATGGATAAATGGAGAGAAATCCGGTTATTGTTTTGGGTTTGAAGGGCCACCCGGACTTGGTAAAACCTCCCTAGCGAAAAAAGGCTTATCAAAGTGTTTAAATGATAAAAATGGTGATAGTCGCCCATTTGCATTTATAGCTTTAGGTGGTTCTTCTAATGGCAGTATTTTAGATGGGCATAATTATACATATGTTGGTTCTACATGGGGGAAAATAGTGGATATTTTGATTGAAAATAAATGCATGAATCCTATTATTTTTATTGATGAATTAGATAAGGTTAGTAAAACCGAACATGGCAAAGAAATCATTGGCATATTAACGCATTTAGTGGATTCGACGCAAAACGACGGTTTTCAAGATAAATATTTTAGCAATATAGATTTAGATTTATCGAAAGCGTTGTTTGTTTTTTCATATAACGATGCTGAATTGATTGATAAAATTTTGCTAGATCGGATTCACAGAATCAAATTCGATAATTTGTTATTAGATGATAAAATAGTAGTAGTGAAAGATTTTTTATTGCCTGAATTATATACAAAATTTGGACTTGAAAATATAATAGTTATGGATGATGAAAATATTAAATTTATTATTGAAACATACACAAATGAGCCAGGTGTGCGTAAATTAAAAGAGATACTGTTTGAAGTTATTTCGACTATCAATTTAGATTTGCTGAAAAAAAGCAACAAATACAATATCCCAATAATTATTACTAAAGAAATAGTAGAAGAAATATTAATAGAGAGACAAAGCATACGAATATTAAAAATAAATAGCATTCCTAAAGTGGGAGTGATTAATGGTATGTGGGCAAATGCATATGGTATGAGTGGTATATTGCATATTGAGGCCAGTTTTTTCTCTACAAGCACCTTTTTAGATTTAAAATTAACCGGTATGCAGGGAGATGTTATGAAGGAAAGTATGTGTGTGGCTAAAACGCTTGCTATTTCATTGTTTGAAACTTCTGTATTAAAGGAAAAAATAAAAGAAATGGAAGATACCAAAAGACAAGGGATTCATATACATATTCCTGAAGGAGCTACGCCAAAAGACGGACCATCAGCGGGTGCCGCAATTACTCTTGTATTATATAGTTTGCTGACTAATAAAAAAATTAAAAATAATTATGCTATAACAGGAGAGATAACTTTACAAGGTAAAATCACAGCTATTGGTGGTTTGGAATTAAAAATATTGGGTGGCATCAAAGCAGGTGTAAATACCTTTCTATATCCAAAAGAAAATGCTCTTGAATTTAAAATATTCTGTGAGAAACATAAAGAAGAATCAAAAATGTGCGAATTCTATGAAGTAGATCATATTAATGACGCAATTAAACATGTTATTATATGAATATTAATAAACGAGTTATTATAATAACTAAATGAATATGAATTATTATAATAACAACTATTTAGAAATTTTAATAATATTATTATGTTTGATAATATTATTATGTTTGATATATATAATTGAATAAGATGTTCGACAAACCAATAGCAATAACAATGTCCTTATCAAATGTATTTAAATTTTTATCATTTATGTCGCCTTTTTTAATCATTTTTTTTATGATAATGTATTCATTATTGAATAATACATTAGTGAAGGGCTTATTATTCATAGCCGGCATTTTAATAGTCACATTTATAAATAATATTTTAAAAACGTTATTAAAATCACTTCAAAGTCCTATGGCATCTCCTTTTTGTAATGTTTTACCAAATCCTTTTACTGTAAAAGGTGATAATAATGTTTTCGATTCACCGTCATTAAATTCTACATTAATAGGTTTTACAACAAGTATGTTATTATTTCCAATGTATCAAAGCAAAACATTTAATGCGCCATTATTAGTATTCTTAATATCGTTATTATGCATAAATGGAGCAGTAGAAGTTCATGCTAATTGCACTAAACCAGTCGGAATTCTTTTAGGCACAATCGTTGGTGTGTTATTTGGTATATTATATTATTCAGCAATTAAGTTGTCAGGAAATGATGATTTGGCATATTTTAGTGAGGAAAGCTCTAATAATATTCAATGTTCAAAACCTAGCAAACAACAATTTAGATGTAAAACACGATACAGGTCAAAAACATCGTCGACCGGTGATGATGACCCATAAGCCAAAATACACTTTTAAGTATATTTCATGATGTTATTTACAGCAAGCATGATTTTGGGTAAGTTATGTTTGCGGTTAAAACTAGCACTCATTAACTGTGGCACTTTTGAATTTGACGAAAATATTATATTAAAATTGTTGCTAATAGCTGTTAAATTAAGCTTTTCGTATTTATTATCTAAATCTTCCTCTTTGAATAAAGGCTTATTTAATTTTTTATTTATAGAATTGTGAAAATTGAATATTAATAATTTTAATTCTTGTTTTGAATGAATAGTTTCAAAATTAACTTTTTGCAACTTATGCACGGCGTCTTGGCTGCATTCTGGGCATGGTAAACAGCTGCAAGTAGTTTTTATTATAAAAATAATATCATCCTTTACATTATTAAACTCGTGTTCCTTGATTTTATGCGCTATTCCGTGAAATAAATACCATACAGTATTACCCCACCTTTCTATGTTGTATGACATAATTGTTATTTAAATATATAATTATATATTTAATTAAACACTTTTAATATCAATACCGATACGTGAATATGAGTTATAATATTAATCAAACAATATTAAATATTTGAATCTAATTACTACAAATGCTTAACCCGACACAAAATAATGATTTATTATTATTTAATACAATTCTTTGCGAAGAAGAAGACGAAACTGGTGAAATTCCTGAAAACACAATTTTGACAGATAATCATACAGATGTAAATGCGCAAATTATTCCTAAAGAAAAAAAATATTGCTTAATAACTGATGAAATTTTAGATAAAAATAGTATAAAATTAGATTGTGGACATGCTTTTAATTATATACCATTGTATAATGAGGTTTGTCAACAAAAAATAAAAAAATTATTAGATAATGCGAGTTTATTATTAAATGAAGTTAAATGTCCTTATTGTAGGGGTGTAACCAAACAATTGTTACCGTATTACAAGTATTTTAATGTGAAATCTATTAGGGGTGTAAATGCTCCTGTTAAATATTGTATGGAAATTAATCAATGTCAGTATTTACATAAAAATAAAAATCAATGTAATGTATCTGCGTGCTATACCAAATATGGATATCTATGTAATAAACATGTGAAATATAATATAAATTCTGAAGCATTATTAGAAACTTTTGATAAATCGACTTTTGAATTGTATAGTAATAAGAAAATAGTTGAATTGAAAAGTATTTTAAAACTTAATTATTGTAAACTAGGCGGTAACAAACAGGAATTGGTTGAGAGAATAGTTTTAAATAAAAACAATAATATATCATGGATAGAATAAACCATGATAGAATAAACTGTGATAGAATAAAATAATATTAGTATAATCAATTAAATATAACTGTTTAAATATATTTAATTATGTCGGATTCAAAAGCAATTTTAATCAGTACTATAAAAGAATGGGTTTTGTTAAATAGTAAAATAGCAGAAATACAAAATTCGTTAAAGGATTTAAAAAAACAAAAGAAAACATTATCTGATACGCTAATTCAAGTAATGGAGAATAATGAGATAGATAGATTTGATATAAATAATGGCAAATTAATGTATAAAAAAACGAAAGTGAAGGGCGCGATTAATAAGGATTATTTAATGAAAATGTTGGATGATTATTTTAAAGAGTATCCAGAAATAGATACGGTGGATGTGAGTAGCTTTATTTTAGAAAACCGACCTATAAAGGAAAATGCATCATTAGTTATTAAAGAAAATAAATAACGCTTGCATTATATATATTTCATAATTATCGCGTATTTTGTTTAGTAATTATATATTATATCTTATATTATATAATATACAATGAATAATGTATTATTAACATTCATGATAATGTTTTTATCAACGACTACATTTGTATTAATAGCGAATTTTTTTGATATTTCCATGTTTTTCTATTTACCATATTTACTTTGGATTATTGCATTATGTTTTTTTAATATATTTTTAGAGCGATATCATACAAATATTTATATGCAAAAATTATTGTTTCCGGATAAATAAATTGTTATATTATTACTTTTAGGATTTTTAATATATTGCTTAAATATTGTTAAATACTTTTATAACCATTTGTGCATTGACACATTGAGCATTTCTGTAGTCATTTGATATCAAATGATATTTGGATGAAAATGGACGATTACATTAAAATTTCGAAAAACTATTTATTTTATAATTTATATATATTATAAAATGTTACGTGTCAGTGGTAAAAAATTTAAACGACCAGAATCACCACCAAAATTGTTCGTTCACTTGCCTCACCGTCGTGAATCAGGTGATAGTTCTAGTGATAGTGATGAGGTAGGACCGATTACTTTAGATGAAGCATATGAAATAATTAATGTTTCTAAAGGGATAGATTTACTACAGTTGAATGATAATGCTGTAAAACATACCAAGAGTATTACAATAAATACATTACAAGAAATATTAATCAAGGGTAATAAAAAAAGAGCGGAACGCGGTTATTTTAAGAAGGGAACAGCGGTAGTGGTAAAAATAAAATATGATTATTTATATTATCTGACAGACAAACAAACTAGCACAATTTTTAGCATTACAGAAGGTGCTAAGCATCCTGAGAGAGAATTTACATTTACAAAACTATTTATATATAGTAATATCCACCCTAATACTAAAGTAATAACTGCTCAGATATTATCTGAAATATATTTTCAAGAATCCGCATTTAAATTAAATGGGCCTTGTAATTTTAAGTCACCTGAAAATTTGTCATATGGTTTTGTTAAAATTGAAGCAATACCTGATAATTTAAAAGATGATTTTCAAAATAAAACATTATTTTATTTTAATATGGAGAATATGAAAGGTAAAGAACTAAACGCTATACCAAAATATAAATGTGAAAAAGTGAAACAGGAAGTTGTAGAATTAAATAAGTGTCTACAAAATTTTAACTTTTTCCATAATGATATAACAAGTGATAATATAATTTTTAATGAATACAATGATAAATTTTCTATTATTGATTTTGGGGAATCCGGCTTAAAAATAAGAGCACGAGAAAGAAGAGATGGATTATGTGATTTGAATCCCCAACACGAATATGCACAAAATTATGCTGCATCAGGAAAAAGACGAAAGCGTCGCAAATCAAAAAAGAAAAAAAATAAATCGCATAAAACCTATAAGAGAAAGAGACACAAATCAAAGAAATCAAAAAGTAAAAAGTAAAATATTTATATGCATAAATTGTTATCAAATGTTATTAGTAGTATTTATAATATTATTCATATCATCAAAATTATCAAAATTATCTAAATCACCATTATTATCTCTCATATTATCATAAATTTCCTCAACAGTGGGTTCACGTTGAAATTCAGCATTAAAGCGCTCAATAAATTTATTGATAGCAATAGATTTTCGCTGTATTTCATTGTTTTCTTTAGCATTTTTAATTAAAGAGCGTGCTTTCTTTTTTTCGATGTCTTCTTGTGTCTCTTTATAAACATAATTTTTGGTTGATTCTAATATATCGCATATAGCGGGTTTATATAAGGCTTTAAATTCGCGTTGTTTTTCTGTTAATTCTCCCGATTTATGTAATGGACCACCAGAAAATGTTATGCTAAACTTTTTGGCGGTTTTTTCATTAATGGGTGGTGATGTTTCCATTAATCTATCGAATTCTTCTTTGGATATTTTCAACATTTGATATGCGGGTATTCTCTCGGTGCGCGATTTAGCCAACTCCAATTTAATATTTCTATAAAATTTGTCCCAACTAATAGAACTAATTCTGTGGGATTCGTTTAATTCGCTTATTTTCAAAAATTGCTGAATAGTTGTTAA
>TARA_B110000261_G_scaffold161305_1_pt1 | contig 11339 bp, 12 predicted proteins | sample TARA_B110000261 | Tara Oceans TARA_B110000261 (sample SAMEA4397705) | marine metagenome | biome: Polar Biome; feature: [DCM] deep chlorophyll maximum layer (ENVO:01000326); material: water (ENVO:00002006), including particulate matter (ENVO:01000060) such as... | depth 20 m | reverse complement strand
GCTAGTTTAATTTCTTTGGATAAAGAGTTTATAAATTGGATTCAGCTTAGACTTGGTTATTTCGAAAATTTAGACAAAACTGTAGATTCGAAGTTTCAGAGAGAATACGTATCAGATGGGATTGCTGGCGAATTTTTATTATCGGACTTAAAGAATACTTCCCCTTTAGATTATAACGCAAATTTTATCAATCCCGATTTAATTTTACAGCGATATAAATCTGTCTTAAACCTCTCTTATTTAAGCAATAACTAAGAATTAATTCTTAGTTACCAATCAACTCGATGGAATACTTTTTTTGATTAAAAAGAAGATATTATAAATTGCCCAAGATGCCGCGATTAATACGGGAGCGAATGTAAAAATTAATCTCATAAGAAATTTTTATTATTATTAGATGTTATTATAGCATAATTTTTTTTTTATTTTTTTTTTCTAAAAATTTGTGCTAGCATACAATTTGTATAATAAGTAAGAATACTAATTACAAAGGGGAAGCTTGTGAAAAACGAAACCGACATTGCATTCAATATTACAAAGGGCCTGATAAATAATAGCAGCACAAACACAACAATGGTCCAAACCTTCGGATTTTTTAAGTGGAACGTGATTACACTCCTTAAAATGGTATGGAAAGCCAATCCGATAACTTATTTGTACAATCCAATAAGCTGTTTGGTATGTAATCCAATAAACTATGTGTACACACCCGCAAGTGTGCACGCTTGTAAACAATTGACTTACTTTACAAGCATTTTAGGGGAATCAGTTGGTGGTGTAGCAGCAGATGCTATCACGAGACAAATACTTCACATACAATATTTCACTGGAAATTTTACCAACGGAGTGTATCTGGCAGCTTCTGGAATTCGGACCATTAATTCTCTAATTTCTATTGGAGGGGGTGTTTTACAAAAAGATGATCTCAGAGTCAAAGTTGCTTATGAGGCTTTCGTGGGGGCTGTAAGTATGATTGAATGTGGAGCAGCCCTGACAGATTTCGGATACACAGATAAGGTACCCTTCCTAAAATTGCTGCCTGCAGAAAAAGTTATGCTAAGACTTGCTGGGTCTACAGGTCGAGCCCTGCAAAAATTCGAAAAAAACAAAAATAGGGAGGTTAATATACTGGACCTAGTCAACCTTGTCATAGTATAGGAAATAATCCTTTATTTTGATATACTAAATGGAGTATATCAAAATAAGAAGCGGATATGGTGGAATGGTAGACACGCTAGACTTAGAATCTAGTGATTCAGTTCGTGAGAGTTCAAGTCTCTCTATCCGCATAAAACGTACTCTGTATAAAAGAGGGAAATTCTGATCTAAAGGGAGTTTGCAAGTCTTCTAGAATCGATTATAATTTATAAAAGAAACCATTATAAAATGTTAGTGTTTAAAAAATTTATTTAAAAAAAGGAATAAACTTTTTTACAACGTACTAAAAATTATTGAAAAAAAGAAAATATGAAATACGCGATTGCTCAAACGTCAGGAAAACAATTTTTGATAAAACCAGGACAATGGTACGATGTTGATTATATTAAAAATGGAAATTTAGGAGATTTTATTTATTTAAATAAAATTTTATTATTTCGAAATGAAAATAAACTTCAGCTAGGAAAACCATTTCTCTCAACAAGTAAAATTCCTGCAAAAATTATTCAACAAGTGAAAGGAAAAAAAATAACTGTTTTAAAAACAAAACCGAAAAAGAACTACACACGTACAAGAGGTCATAGACAACTTTATACAAGAGTTCAAATTGATAACTTAGTCTAATTTATTTAAATACAAGAAAATATGGCACATAAAATGGGAGCGGGAAGTACAAAAAACACCCGCGATTCACAATCACAACGTTTAGGAGTAAAATGTTTTGGGAAAGAAAAAGTAACAAGTGGATCTATTATTGTTCGTCAACGTGGAACAAAATTTAAACCAGGGACCAATGTTGGATGTGGACGAGATCATACATTATACGCGCTAAGTGAAGGAGTTGTAAATTTTACAAAATCTGGATTTGTTAATATCCTGTCTGAATAAAAAGAAATAAACGGCAATAAAATGCCGTTTATTTTATTTTTTTTTATTTTCCTTTCCTTTTCGAGGAATTTTAATACGTAGCCAAAAAGCAACTGAATCAGTAACAAAACTAGCAGGTCCGGCAAAAACGGGGAAACGACCTAGACAAGATCGAAGAAAACAATAGCCATAAGTAAGAACACAAACGGCATAAAGTGTTAAAAAAAAGAATTGCGCAACATCATGAGCGATAACTGCAACTTCACCGACATATGAGTACTCAATTTCCCGATTAAAGATAAGATCCCAATAACTAATCGCTAAATTTTGCATCATTTCAAGAACAAAAATCAAAAGAATATTAAATTTAACTAATAAAGAAAAGTTAAAGCGGGAGCGACTCATTAAAAGCTCAATAACAATTAAGTAAACAACAAATGTTTTTTCTGGCGTCGCTAAAATTTTGAGACCCTGAACATTTAAAATTTCCTGTAAATGAGGAAGAAAGTAAAAAACAAGTTCTGGAAACCCACCTAAGTAACCCTGAATAGAGTATGATAGAACAACGAACGCAAAAAAATAAATGAAACTCAATTGAAAACAATCAATGATATGTCTAGTACTACGGTTCCCTTTTAAAAGAACTTTAATACTTTTTTTCATGATTTTAGTAAAATTGGACCAGAAAGATACCTTTGTAGGGTTTTCATCTAGGTTCTCATCTATGTTATCATCTATAGGACTATCATTTGTAGGGTTATTATTTATCATACCTTTAAGAGATAATATTTTAATGAATTTTTAAACTAGCAAATTAAGCTATAATAGTACTAAAAATAATACTAAATTTTATTATATATACCTTTTTAATTTTTTTATAATCCATTCACTCTTTTAACAAAAAGAATAATAAAGAATACTAACGTTTCAAAAAAAATATGAAAGAACTAATTTATAACATAAAATTAGAAGGAGAAAAATTAATTCATCAAACGGATGAAGAATTAAAAAATAAGATTACCGAAATTAAAAAACGTGCAACGAAAGAGCCATTAGAAAATTTAATTACGGAGTGGTTTCCACTGGTCCAAGAAATTGCATTCAGAACAATTGGTTTACGTCATTTTGATACCCAGTTACTAGCGGGTGTTCTTCTTCACGAAGGAAAAATCGTGGAAATGAAGACAGGAGAAGGAAAAACACTTGTTTCAACGCTACCTGTTGCACTGAATGCTTTAAGTAAAAAAGGAGTCCATGTTGTCACTGTAAACGACTACTTAGCAGAGCGTGATCAAAAATGGATGGGAAAAGTATACACTGGACTAGGTTTAAGTGTAGGACTTGTAAAAAGTAAGAGTACAATCTTAGAAAAGCAAAAAAGTTATAGTTCTGATATAACGTATGTTACAAATTCCGAAGTAGTCTTCGATTACTTACGCGACTCTTCTGTCTATAATTTGACACAAATCGTTCAGCGACCTTTTAATTTTTGTTTAATAGATGAAATTGACTCTGTATTAATAGATGAATCACGTACACCATTAATTTTATCAGTTCAAACAGAAAATGATAATACTAATAAATTATACTTAGCAAAGGCATTGGCAAATGTTTTAAAAGAGGAGATAGATTTTGAAGTAAATGAAAAACAAAAAGAGATTAACTTAACAGAAAAAGGGTATCACGAAGCCAAAAATCGATTAGGAAAAGAATCCTTATACGAGACAACTGATCCATGGATTTTAGAAATTTTGAATGCAATAAAAGCAAAATATTTTTTTAAGCTAAATAAAGATTATATTGTTCTAAAAAATAAAATTGTCATTGTAGATGAATTTACAGGACGAATAATGGAGGACAGAAGATGGAGTGCGGGACTTCATGAAGCAATAGAAATTAAAGAATGCGTCGATCTTGGGGGAGGAACAAAAACAAAAAGTTCTATTACGTACCAAAATTTCTTTACTTTGTACCCAACCCTTTCTGGAATGACCGGAACAGCGAAAACAACAGAAAAGGAATTTAAAGATATTTATAATTTAGATGTTGTTGTTCTTCCAACTGTAAAACCCTTAGTAAGAAAAGATTTGCCTGATTTAGTTTATCAAAATGAATTGGCAAAATGGAAAGCCGTTCTTAATCAGTCGAAAGAGTGCTACGAGAAAGGACAACCTATATTAATTGGAACAGCGACTATTGAAAAATCCGAATTTTTATCAGATTTATTTAAAGTTTCAAAAATCCCACATCAAATTTTAAACGCAAAGCCTGAAAACGTAGGACGAGAAAGTGAAATTGTCGCACAAGCAGGTGAAAGATATGCGATAACGATTGCTACAAATATGGCAGGGCGTGGAACCGATATTATTTTAGGCGGAAATCCAACATTTAAAACAAAACAAACACTCTGGGAATTAGTAATTGAACAAAAAAACACAGAGAAAGCTTCAATTAAAGATTTAGTCCAAACAATACGTCAAAAATATCAAAAACGTTTCCAAAATGAACTCGACACATTAAAAAACGATATTAAAGAAATTCCTTTTTCATTAGATATTTGTGCACCAGAATTAGCTACTTTATATAAGGAAATTTATCAAGAAATTGAAAATGTCTGGAAAAAAGAAAATACAATAGTCAAAGAATTAGGAGGTTTATATGTCTTGGGAACCGAACGTCATGAAACCAGACGAATTGATAATCAATTACGTGGACGTGCGGGACGACAAGGAGATCCGGGAGCTTCTCAATTTTTTGTTTCTTTAGAAGATGAATTAATCAAAATTTTTGGTGGGGATAGTATTAGTAAATGGGTAAGCTATTTAATAGATGATGAAGATACACCATTAGAATCAAATTTACTAACAAAAAGTCTGGAAAACGCACAAAAAAAAGTCGAATTGTATAACTATGATTTAAGAAAAAACGTTTTCCAATACGATGACATATTAAATTCACAACGAAAACAGCTTTTTAATGCTCGCACCGAATTAGTCTTCAAAAATATTTATGAGGAATTATTTGTGCGTTATGCTGAAACCTCATTAGATGAAGAGCTCAGTAAAAATCCTTCAATAGATACCCCTAGTTTTGAAAAACAATTTGACTCCTATTCAACTTATCAAAAAGGAACAAAAGAGTCTAACCCACAAAAAAATAAAGATTTTTATAAAGAAATTTGGATTAATCACGATTTAAGATTTGCATCCTCTGATTTTTATGAGCTGGGCTTTTTAAAAAATACAAGATCAACCATTTTACTTTCGATTATTGATTTTTATTGGACAGGACACATCGAACGAATGAATTATGTTCGAGAAACTATTAATTGGCGTTCTTATGGACAACAAAATCCATTGATAGAGTACAATATTGAAGCTTTTAAATCATTTAAAGGAATGTTCGAACAAATTCGTTCCTATATGCTATACTATTTTATAAATAATCCAATAAACTATTAAAATCATTATGAAAAACACATGTAACGGACGTAGAAGAAAAGTAATAAATGTCTCTGGTTTTAGAGCCAGAACAGCAACAAAAACAGGACGCAAAATTTTAAAAAATAGAAGAAGTAAAGGACGTTGGAAATTAACAATTTCTGAAAAAAAATAATCTGGAAGAAGAATTAATAAATATCTTCAAAAAAGTTAATTATTGAAAGAATTTCATGAAAAAATTCAAATCTCAACGATTCTTAAAACTTTTTACAGACTTAAAATTTGCAATTTCGATATTAATTTTAATTGCAATTGGAAGTTCTTTTGGCTCATTTATTGAACAAGATGAGCCACTTCTCTTTTATCAGGAAAATTATCCAGCTGAAAAACCAATCTATGGCTTTATTAATTGGAAACTAATTACCATTTTAGAAATAGATCATGTTTACCGTGCCTGGTGGTTTTTAGGTCTTTTAATTATTTTAGGTATTTGTTTAATTAGTTGCACAATTACCAGACAGTTTCCGCTGTTTATCACCTCAAAAGAGTATATCTTCAAAAAAGATCGAAAATCATTCTCGAAACTTCCTTTTTTTGTAAAAATACAGAACTTGTTTTATATAAAAGAAATTATCCTAGTAAAATTACAAAGTATGAATTTTTATTTATACCAAAATGGAAATTTAATTTATGGATATAGAGGACTAATAGGGAGAATCAGTCCTATTTTAGTTCATTTAAGTTTGATTATCATTTTAGTCGGTTCTTCAATTGGTGCGTTTAAAAATTTTAAAGCTCAAGAAGTTCTGCCCAAGGGAGAAGTATTTCATATTCAGAATCCAATAAAAGTGGGGCTACTTACGGAATTACCGGATATAACAACTCGAGTAAATGATTTTTGGGTAGAGTATGAACAAAATAAAATTCATCAATTTTATTCCAATTTATCCATTTTGGATAATTATGGAAATGAACTCAAAGAGCAAACAATATCTGTTAATAATCCGTTAAGATATAAAGGGGTTGATTTTTATCAAAGTGACTGGAATTTATTAGGAATTCGAGTAAAAAAAATAAAAGAGAATAAAATTTATGAATTCCCGCTCTTTTCATTAAAAAAAAATACAAAAGCCTGGATCACCTGGATTGAAAACGACGAAAAAAATTATACATTGATTTTTGACCAATTGCAAAATACCTTTTTAGTCTATGATGAAAAAGGAACTTTTGTAGCAACGAAAAATATTGGCGATTTTCTGGATTCAAATTGTATTGTTTTGGATATTTTACCCTCAACAGGATTACTCATCAAATATGATCCAAGTATTCCTATTATTTATTTTGGCTTTGGTTTATTAATGATAACAACTTCATTAAGCTATCTGCCGTATACCCAAGTTTGGTTGTTCAATCAGTCGAAAAAATCCTGGGTAGGTGGGATAACAAATCGTGGAAAAATACAATTAGAACTAGAATTTGAAAATTTAATACGCTACACTGAAAAAATAAATAAAAAACAAATAAAATCGAACTGAACATTTTATTTGTTTTTTAAATCTCCGGATCCGGATTAGGATCGTATTTTTGTCTAAATAAAAAAAAGAAAAACGTAAGTTTGTCATCCGGCTTAGATTCAGGATCTCCACTTTTTTCCGTTGCTTTTTTTTCAGACTGTTCTTGCTCAGTCGCTGGGTTATAAATCACTTCATTCGTTTGACACGACTTTTGATCAGTCCGAGGGTTTGCTGTTCCAAAAATAAATCGGGAAGCTATAAACATTATCGCTAAAGTTTTTACACCATTAAGAAAAATTTTGATAATAAATCTTTTCTCAGGACTGTTCATATCTTTTTAAGTTAATTTAAACAAATTTTTAGTGAATATCTAAAAGAAATAAATTCTTTTAGATATTTGTTTTCTAATTATCCAACAATTACTGGAGCAGTAACAGCTAAATCAAGAGGGAAGTTGTGTGCATTTCTTTCATGCATTACTTCCATACCTAAGTTAGCACGGTTAACGATGTCAGCCCATGTGTTAATTACACGACCTTGGCTATCAACAATAGATTGGTTGAAGTTGAAACCATTTAAGTTGAATGCCATTGTACTGATTCCTAAAGAAGTTAACCAGATACCGATAACTGGCCAAGCAGCTAAGAAGAAATGTAATGAACGAGAGTTGTTAAAACTTGCGTATTGGAAGATTAAACGACCAAAGTAACCATGTGCAGCTACGATGTTGTAAGTTTCTTCTTCTTGACCAAATTTATAACCATAGTTAGCAGATTCACTTTCTGAAGTTTCACGGATTAGAGATGAAGTTACTAAAGAACCGTGCATTGCAGAGAATAAAGATCCACCAAATACACCAGCTACACCAGCCATATGGAATGGGTGCATTAAGATGTTATGTTCAGCTTGGAATACTAACATGAAGTTAAATGTTCCAGAAATACCTAAAGGCATACCATCAGAGAAGCTTCCTTGTCCAATTGGGTAAATTAAGAAAACTGCAGTTGCAGCTGCTACAGGAGCAGAGAATGCAACGAAAATCCAAGGACGCATACCAAGACGGAAACTTAGTTCCCACTCACGACCTAAATAGCTACATACACCGATTAAGAAATGACATACAACCATTTGGTAAGGACCACCGTTGTATAACCATTCATCTACAGATGCTGCTTCCCAAATAGGGTAGAAGTGAATACCAATAGCGTTTGAGCTTGGAATAACAGCACCAGTAATGATGTTATTTCCATACATTAAAGAACCAGCTACAGGTTCGCGAATACCATCAATATCAACTGGTGGTGCTGCGATAAATGCAATAATAAAACAAGTTGTAGCAGTTAAAAGTGTAGGAATCATTACAACACCGAACCAGCCGATGTATAAACGATTGTCTAAACTTGTGATCCAAGAACAAAAACGTTCCCAGATGTTTTGGCTTTCATATCTTTCTAAAGTTGCTGTCATATTCGTCCCCTCTTCCAATATAAGTAACTACTATTGATTTTTTTTTCTTTAAATCCCAACTTGGAAAATTTTTTTTTCTAAAAAAAAATAAAATTTTTAAAAACAATATCCTTTAAATAATTCAAAAAGCCCTTGTTTCGAAAAAATAACGAGAACTGATTTGTCAAAAAAAGTCATTTTTACATTTATTTTTATTAAGACTAAACTCTTAATTTAAAACCCATCCGTAACTATGTAAACCTTTGCCTAAAAAGTTAACACCAAGGTAACAAATCCAAATTACAAAAAAACCAGCCGAACCAACGAGTGCTGCTTTTTTTCCTTGCCAACCTTTTAATAAGCGAGAATGTAAATAAATAGCAAAGACTAGCCAAGTAATTAAAGCCCATGTTTCTTTCGGATCCCAACTCCAGTAAGAGCCCCAGGCTTCATTTGCCCAAACAGCACCTGAAATAATTCCAATTGTAAGAAAAGGAAATCCTAAACCGATAATTCTATAACTCCAAGTATCCACTGTCTCTAGAAGGGAAAGTTTTGAAACAACTAAGGTTGTATTTGCAGGGCTAATTTCCAATTGAGATTCCACTTCTTTTTTTCCAAAGAAAATAAACGCTAGATATAAAATAGATAACAACGATCCTACAATAAGCGTAGCATAACTAATCATCATCATACTAACATGCATCATTAACCAATTAGACTGTAAAGACGGTACTAATGGCAGTGCTTTTTGCATATCTGTAGGTAAAGTTAAACTTGAAAAACCAGAAATGAAAAATAAAATTGGAGTAGAAATTGAACCAATTAAACGACTACCCGTTTTTGCTTCAATTAGTAAATGAATAGAGGAAATTCCCCAACTTAAAAAGATAAGCGATTCATATAAATTACTCAGAGGAAAATAGCCTTCTCCAAACCATCGGGCAGCCAAGGTGACAAAGAACAAAAGATTACTTAAACCAACTAAAATTCGACTAATTGAAAAAATAGTATTATTTTTTGGAAAAGCTAAACTAACCCAATAAAGGATCATTGCAAAAAATAAACAGAAACAGCCAACCACTGGTAGCTGATAATCATTAAAGAATAGGATTTTCATAAATTCTGGTTTTTAGGTAATAACGGATCAACATATAATTAAAGAGAAAAAAACAACGAAAATTTTTTAAAGTAAAAATAAGCTTCTCTAAGACAACTTTCACACCAACTTCACATACATAATTCCAAGATGCTTAAACGCTCTGATTCCATTGTTAAAACGATAATTTCAACTCGTTGGTACACCAGAGGATGTTGGATGCCAAAAACATCCCGAACCTTCTTATATTACTTCTTAAAAAATAAAAAATGTAAGCTATAAAAAGAATTCCTCATAATAGCCAAATTGGAAGGAAATAGTACTATGAATATTTTATATAATAATATATACTTTATTATAAATATTTATATTCAATTAGGAGATAACTTATGAGTCATACAGTTAAGATTTACGATACATGTATTGGTTGTACACAATGTGTTAGAGCATGCCCAACCGATGTTTTAGAAATGGTAATTTGGGAAGATTGTCGTGCTGGTCAAATTGCTTCTGCGCCTAGAACAGAAGATTGCGTTGGGTGTAAAAGATGCGAAAGTGCCTGTCCAACAGATTTCTTAAGTATACGCGTTTACTTAGGCGGTGAAACAACTCGAAGTATGGGATTAGCTTATTAAAAAAAATTTCCGAAACCAGTTAAGAAAGATTTAATAATATCTAAAAAATTATATTTTTTAGATATTATTAAATTTTGAAAAAAGAGATGCGATATCAACTAAAAATTTATTAGATCAGTAATAACATGTATGACTAGTTGACGTGTAACATATCGGAATAAGCATTTAATGTGCATGTTTCGACTTCTAGTTGCACCTTCGGGTCCAAATTATTATAAAAAACGGTTAAATTTCATGGATTGCGGCTTTAGGATTATTAAATTGATAATCCGCGATTAAATTATGTTCTACAAACCAGTTAGTGTCAATGGGATTTAACTTTTCAAAACTTAATATACTTTCCATAAGACGGGTTTTTGGGCTCAGCATATGCCAATGCTAAAAGAGGCTCGCTCATTTAAGTCAAATACTACAAGTAAAAACACTTAATCTTTAATTGGGTCTTGTTTTGAATAAAGTTTAAGTTTCAAAGAGCTCTTATTTGAATATAACGCATGATTTTTATTTTTAAAAATTAATAGTTAACATATTAACCTCTAAAACTCCTCAGGTAGGATTTGAACCTACGACCAATCGGTTAACAGCCGATTGCTCTACCACTGAGCTACTAAGGAATTGAAAGATGTCTATACATCTTAATAGTAATAAACTAAGGCAAAAATGTCAAGCCAAGAGTTAATTTAAGAGGATATATATATATATAAATTCCGGCATTGTGCTATTTTCCCAAGGGGCTACCCCCTAAGTATTGTCGCCGCAACAACGTTTAACAACCATGTTCGGAATGGAATGGAGTGGTGCCGTTGTGCTATTAATACCGAAATTAAAAGTTTTGAACTAAAGAATGCTTAAAAATATGGTTTTTAGTAGACCTAGGCTGAATACATTACTGCACTTACACCGGATCCCTATCAAACGGCTCGTCTTGCCGCAACCTGAGAGTACTCATCTTGAGGACGGCTTCCCACTTAGATGCTTTCAGCGGTTATCCTAACTATACATAGCTACCCAGCGTCTACCGATGGCACGATAACTGGTACACTAGAGGTATATCTTTCTCGGTCCTCTCGTACTAGAGAAAGGTCACTCTCAATACTCCAACGCCCACGCCGGATATGGACCGAACTGTCTCGCGACGTTCTGAACCCAGCTCACGTACCGCTTTAATGGGCGAACAGCC
>TARA_B110000261_G_scaffold82268_1_pt1 | contig 11353 bp, 18 predicted proteins | sample TARA_B110000261 | Tara Oceans TARA_B110000261 (sample SAMEA4397705) | marine metagenome | biome: Polar Biome; feature: [DCM] deep chlorophyll maximum layer (ENVO:01000326); material: water (ENVO:00002006), including particulate matter (ENVO:01000060) such as... | depth 20 m | reverse complement strand
CCTGCCTCTGTTTCAGGGACTTGCCTCCGGGAGGCAAGTAGGCAAGTTATTAGGGCAGCTCACGACTTGCCCTAGCAAGTCCTTAGTTGCCACTACGCTCCGTTGGGAAGTTATTCCAGGGGTTTGGCATGAAATCCCTCACGTTCATTAGCTCCGAGGACCCACCACCCCCGGCACGCTGTGGAATCGTGTGCTCTGCTAGCATTGATTGGCGCCAGTACTCTTCGCTACCCATATGAAACTCCCCTGGGTCGACAGCCTTCCACCACGACAACATTGAGAGCGGGGTCACCTCCGTGTCGGGGCATGTGTTGACGACGAGTGTCTCGTTGTCTTCGGTGTACGTGTTCAGTATCTGTGCGAATGCGGCCTTCGTTAAAAAACTGCCAAAGTCTTCCCAGAGCGCCTCAATCTGGCCCTGTTGAAGTGTCTTCATCATGAAACAGTAATCAGTGTTACCGCGGAGAATTGGAGTAATACCTTTGGCATATTGAGTCGTGATCAGGACGAATAGTTTGTAGTGCCGGCCTGCAACAAAGAGCTCCATGAGCGATTCGTCGTACTTGAGGCGCTGGTCACTAACCACGTCGTCTAAGAGGATAAAAAATGGCGCCTCCTTTTCCTTTTCCTCGTCCGTGCGGTTCTGGTCATTCAAGATCTTCTTCTGTCGCTCAAAGACTGCCTGTAGGATTGAGGGATCGTACTTATTGTAGATGTACTTTGCTGGTACATACTGCCGCCAAAATTTATTTAGTTCGTCAGTCTGGCTGATCACAATTCCAGCCTGAAATTTGTCGCGCATGTGGTACATGATGTTACGGAAGACCCACGACTTGCCGGTGCGCCGCTTCCCGACTGCAACGATTGTAGCGTCAAGCTTGATCAGTGACGGGTCAAACTCTTGGAGGTCTGGCAGCACGATTTTGGAGTACAGGTCACTCACTAGCACAGGCATCGTCGCGTGCTTCCCGAAATTGGTATTGGCGTTGGTTTCCGGCGTGGCGACCGGGTCAGCATGCACCCTCGAGTTCAACTTGTCTGCATCTGGCTTTGTCGATCTCTCTGTTTTTTGGGTGCTTGGCATCTCCCTTTCCTTCGGATCAGATTATCGTTTTTCCAAAAGCAGGGTGTGTGGTGTGTATGGCAGTCGTAGCAGTCGGCGCCGCGCTCTACTACATGTGGAATGCCAAGGAGCAGATCGAGATCCCGATGCTCAAAGGACAGGCTGAAGAGAACATTTTCCCCCTCGATGTGCGCGGTGCGGCGATGGCAAACACGAATTCTGAGAGTATGCTAGAGGAAGCGGGCCTAAACGAGCGGATATCACCTGAATTAAAAACGCTGCTTCTGGCGGGGCATGCGGAGCTGATAAGAACCATTACTTCGCATGACGCTGAGGGCTCAGTTGGCCCTATTAGGGGGACGCACTTGGATTTGATACGGTGAATTGAGATGGCCGTGTGTTAGGCGCAATGCATGTGAGGCGCGGACGACGCCACGACTATTTTCATAAGTACTCGACTGTGCATTCGTGTGCACGACCGCCTCTTTGTGTGCCGCGACGGATGCTTCTGCAATCTCCGCCTGTGCTTGGACCGCCCGTGCGTAGCGACCGCCGTGATCGTGCTCCGTGTAAAAAGCACGGAGATCACACTGATGCTTGAAGCTCATTGCACGATACATCTCGCCCATTTCAGGACAAGCCATTTCTATTACTCTGTTTTGTTTAGAAACTAGATGGCATATTTTCTTACATATGTGTAAACTAGAGATATGACAGCTCCAGCTTCTAGTAACTACGTGAGTGACATGAAGTCAAGGATCGTTAGTGCGTGGTATGTTTCTGCTCCGACTATCGGTGTTGCGGCAGTATTGGGTTTTATGTATCCCACTTACATCACGGACTGGAATGGGCACCTCATGAACTTTGCAATTGGGGGTGCTGTCGGCGCAGCGGCGAATCTCGTCTTCGAGGTTGACGTCTCGGGGAATTACACGAACCCGATGGTGGGGTCTGCGATGATTACAGGGGTGACTGCCACCGGCGCCGGGGCGTTGGCTGGTATTGTTCTACCACTAATTCGCTAATCTGAGTTACTTAACAAAACCGAGCTCCTTTCATAAAGCAAGCACTCTTCTGGACGCAAAAATGTTCATGCAGAAGCGCAGCGCAAAGCAGATCACGCGGAACCGAACCTGCTACTGCCAATGGTGCGCGGCGCGAGGCCAGCGCCGTGATTTCTACAAACTGCGCGACGGCCCCATCGACTGGTGGTTCTGCAAGGACGAGCACGCGCTCGACTGGCTCGAGCACCGGCATAAATCTCTGGAGTGGAATGCTTTTCTAAAGCTAAGACCAGAGGAGAGATGCGGTCGCAAATCGCCGTCAGCCTCCTAATGATGTACGCGACTTACGTCACTGTGAAGTGTCCATGTGACAGGACTTTGAGTTGTCACCTCCCCCAATTCTTTGGGTCGATCGGTTTGGCGGGGGTGCTTGTGGCTGTGGAGAATAATCTGATTGTGTGGTAGTATAATAGTAATAAAAATGAGGGGTCTTGATGGAGCGTGCTGTACACGACGAGTATTATGAACATTTCTACACTGCATATCACGCTGCGTACATGGAGCACAGTCGCCTCCTGAACCTCTTTCGAGAGATGTGTTGGTATCACTTCGAGATGCAGTGCTCGAAGTGGAAACATCCATGGCCGCAGTCAAATCCAAAGAGTCTCATCGTCCTCTGCTCGGTGCGCCGTGAGCAAATCCAGAGACGCGGGCGGTGTGCAGAGAAGGTGACATATCCAGTCTACTATGCGGGGCACTTGAATGGCGCACCTCCGGCCCCCCCCGGAATAATACTCAAGGAGGTCCAAGACGCCTTAGAGACAGTGCGCGAGTGTCAGAGTCGGCTACAGGATTCCTATGACTGGGCTCCTGGGGGGGGCGAGTACGAGAAACTCATCAAGGAGTCTGAGTCAGTGCGCATCTACGAGCACTGGAGATCTTCTGAAGGTTGGGGAGAGAAGAGCCACGATGTCGACGCGTCCGAAGAGAGTATGTCGACGCCCACTCACGTACTGGCAGGAGTTTGTTGAGACTGACGAGTGGTACAGGAAGGAGCTAGTTGCAGACGTCCCCGAGGACGAGCTTGCTGCGGCACTCGAGGACGAGGATTTCGAGAACGACACGAAATGTGAGAGTGGCGAGGAGGAGGAGGAAAGTTCTGATGCAGACTCTGAAGATGCAAGTGATGCAGACGCTGATGATGAAAGCGGAAAAGAGTCTTCAAGCGCAGAGGGGAGTGACTCCGAATCAAGTGCGGGAAGTGCGGGAGACGCAGATGACGAGTCCACAGCCGACTCTGAGGAGGCCTGAGCCGGGTCGGCCGCAGAAGGGAAGCGACGCAGCAAAGAGGCAGATGACGCGTGTGCGAGCTGCACAGATCCGCAAACATTTAGATGGACAGTGAGCGTCCGAGTGTCGTAAGTCCAAGCAAGACTTTCTTACGTAACTAAGAGAGAGCTATGGTCCCGGGGCCCATTTACATAATAGCTGCATGTGTAGTCCCTATCCTTCTCTTAAACCGAATGAGTGTGGTGGACGGTCGCCGCGAAGAGGTGCGCCTAGCTACAGAAGACCATGAAAAGGACCTCGCTGTACTGGCAGGCCTGATGATTTAAGGCAGTGATTTTCTCCGAGAGTGGCATGAAAAGTAAAATTCTGATAGCATATTAATAAAAACAATGCAAATTAACGGACGACTCGAGACATCTTTGAGCTCCGAGACTCCGCTCACGTTTGAAAATACTGCAGCGTCAGGGGTTGTTGGGAGTATCGCACGGGAAGGACACCGAGTAATCTACACCCCTGCCGAGACACTTAGCTTTGTAAATAGCATACTGCCATCAAATTTTGGGAAAATCGAGCTGGGAGAGAATTCCGTTGTAGAGTACACCCCACCCGACCTCAGTTATAAACTAAATAAACCAGTGGCAATCATACCATCACAGACTGAATATTTCGTCAACGTACCGATGTTGACGGGTCACGTACTCACGTCTAAAAATGATGACGGGTCTGAGACAGAGTGGAGTGGAGCAATTACTTGTTCAAGTTTAAATGGAATCGTTTTGAATAGCACTGGATTAAATTTAATTCCACCAACAGGCAATACGCGTACCTTTATTAGACCAATACGTGACGCAGTTCCACCACCTCCACTAACTGGTGTTGGCCTTGAACAAATACCATTTGAATTGTTATATTATGATGCAGTTACTGCTGAATTAATACGTTCAGGTGGAGCAATTACTGGTTCAGCTTTAAATATAGGAACAGGTTCTATTACTTGTGGAGCAATTACTGGTTCAAGTTTAAATGTAACTGGAGCAATTACTGGCACAAGTTTAAACGGAAATGGAAGTAATATAACATCATTAAACGCTGTTAATCTATCAGGCAATATTAATATTGCACGAATCCCAGATGTAAGCAGTAAAGTTCCATGGCTAACAAACGAATTATGGGCAGCTTACAATAGTTCTACTTTATATTCCAATTGGTCAAATGGTTATAGATTTACTGGTGGTGGTCATATGGGAAGAAGCACATTTATTAAGTCGGGTCAGGACGGTGGTGAATGGACTCAAATTGAGCTTCAAAACACACACATAGTAATAAACGCCGATTCGTGGGCTCAAGCCAGCAGAACAACAACAATTAATTTGTTTGCGGACCAAATATATTCTAAAGGGGCGTTTTTACACTACAGTGATGATAGATTAAAACATAATGAAATAATTATAAATAACGGGCTAGACGTAATAAGACAATTATCTCCGCAAAAATATCAAAAAACCAAAATCAAATTAGATGCTGATTATAACGGGGATTTAAGTGGAATAAAATGGCATTGGGAAACAGGTTTTATAGCACAGGATGTTTTACAAATTGAAGATTTAAGTTATTGCGTTAATCACGACAATTCTATAAATGCCGACGGGGAAGCAACAGATGTCTATAGTTTAAATTATAATGATATATTTGTTTATAATGTAGGAGCAACACAAGAATTAGATGTAAAAGTAACATTATTAGAAGGAAAAAATATCTTCTTAGAACAAGAAAATTTAAGAATGAAGACAGCGCTCAATATCTTATTGGTAGCTGCTGGACAAAATACCATCTAAATGACAAAAACTAAAGATCGCGCGCGCCCATGTCCTTCACACCCTGGTTCATGCGCTTCACAGCTTCGGCAACCTCGGGGTTGCTGTTCGCGGCGTGCACAGTCATGATCGTCCCCGCGAGTGTGAGCACGAGCCGCATCTCGGGCGACGTGTACGCGCCAATTTGATGCTTAATCATGAGCTCGTCGATGATTGGCTGGAATTGTGCCATGTTGCCCTGGACGACGGTGCCTAAGCCATCGAGGTTCAGGCCGAGCGGGTTCCAGTAATCCCTGTTCATTCTCTCTATGCCGGTAGCTGCAGCGCTCATGGCGCTCGCACCGAGGTTGAAGCTCTTGCCAGCACTCCCGAGCTGGAGCTCACAGTAATGAAGCTCGTCAAGGAGCTCGTCGGCGCTGCTCTTCGCTGTCACACTGTTGCGCTTGCGGAGGTGTGGAAATCGTTCTCGATATGCTGCAATCTTGTCAAGCAGCAGGGACTTATCGACTTCTGGGGGAGGGGGAGGGGGCGGTGGAGCGGAAGGAGGCTTTTTGGGCCCGGTGGCGAGCCTTTTCTCCTTTTCGGCTAGGCGGCCCTCCTTCATCAGCTCCAACTCGGTGCTTACCTTGATTTTCTGCTTTGCCGCGTCAGACTTTGCCTGGATTAGCCCGGGCTCCAAACCGCTAAGACCTAGGGGGTCATCTTGGGACGAGGACATGTTTGTAACACTTTCGATAACACTTAGTCATTTAGATTTTTGTTACTCCCCCACGGTCACTACAAATAGGTCCATGTACCGCCAGAACTTGTCATGCATGATCTCACGGCGCTGGATCTCGGTAATCACTGATTGCATCTCCGGCATTTCTGCCAGGAGATGCCCAAGGCCGGGCCAGTTGCGCTGGTCGACCAAGGTCTTGTTCGCGTGGAGTCGGTTTGCGAAAACCATGAGCTCCACTGCAGACCGCTCGTGCATGCCCGCGATTTTGTCAGCGGACAGTGTCTCCCCCCCTACCTCTGAGTGTACCCACCTAGCCATGTTCCCAATCTTCTCCTTTAGGAAGTCGCCTTTATTCATGTGAAGAGGTAACCGATCAGAGCGGCCCCTACTGGAATCGCTAGAAAATGTACATAGACAGCTTCGGGGTCGCTGCTAATGACTTTCCACGGGCGCATCTTTCCCTCTTCGTCGAAACGACTCTTTGGGAGGCCTGTCGCAGCCGCAACCACGCCGACAAGCGAGCCTGCGACGACGCCACGAACCCATGGCTCGCCGAGACCGGCCAAGTAGAGAACTCCCTGGAGGCCGTCGACACGTGTTCCGTCCGCCATGTTGCTCACTCAATACCAGCATCAGAACTTGTGGTGCTCTATGGGCGTGCCGAGGCACGTGCAGCGTCAGCAGCTCCAGCCCGTGAAAACGTGCGCTCTTGCGCCAATGTCCGCGCGCCCGATATGACTGGGGCACCGGTGACGGGCTTTGTATCAGGGAAATACATCCCTTTCGCAAGAGCTTTATTACTATTGCCTGTACTGAGAGGGAACTTTTCCGCGCCAAATTGCCACGCTTTAGCACCGTCTCCAGTGGCCGGTGGACGTGTCCCGAACATTGACGAAGAGTATGGCCTAGCGAGACTGCCGCTACCATCAGGCACTCCACCAGACCACAGTGACATATAACCAGGCGTGAATAGTGCATCAACTGCAGACGGCGCCACACTCAAACTTGGTCCTTCGATCATCCCCTGGTCGACCTGGTACTTGAAATGCATGTCATCCAACGAATTAATTCCCCAGGTATCGATCATCCTATTCCGCAGCGCAAATTCGTGGTCTGTGTGCACCTGCTGCAAACGCCGCTTCACGAAGTCTGGGTACACTTCCATGATCCACTTCATATTACCTGGCTGCTTCGGGTCAATGAACTGCGACACGTATGCATCGAAACGCGCCAGCTCCGCCTGGTCCTTCATCGACTTCAGATAAGCGACTTCACTATCATCAACCGTATAGTTGACATTGGTCTTGTTATTCGGAGCCTGCGCGAAAAACTGACCCGCAGCCTCAGTCGCTGCAAGCTTTCGTTGCATGTACTCCTTGTACTCTGTCGGCGCGTCGTATGGGACTTCATCGTCTTGATAATTACCCATCCAACTGGGAACACCCTGCGCGTCCATCTGTTTTCGTTCATCGGCGATTTCCTGCCCAGTCAACTGCATTTTACGGGTGGGCCGAGTGTAATGTTTCTGATACGCCATCTGAGTGGCTGCTAGTTGCGGCGCATCGTGTTGGCTGCCAGTGTCGGGTGCACCAGGTCGTGCATTTGCAGACGCCATTCCGACGCCCGACTGATTGCCAGTGTTGCTCATTGCGGGCTGCACCATAATTCGTTCTTACTTCCTTTTAGAATAAAAACAAATATTGTGCGTTGTTTGTGCACACACCGGACACTAGCAACCTGTTGGGAGAACCTTTAGCCAGAGATGCAATCTACCAAAATGTGCCGGTTGTCCCTTGCGGTCTAATACTTCGACCGAGAGTGTCGCGAGATTCCTGGGGGTGAATGTCGAGCACGCTAGACCTGTGGGGTCGAACTCCCAAATTTGGTTGCTCCCTGTCGCCGCGTTCGCGTTACGCGTGCGCATCACATGGAAGCTAGAATTCGCGGTTGTGTTATTGCTGAGGACATTTCCGTTGATTTCCTTGAAGCGCAATGCAAACCAGTCATCATCTTCGATGTCGTGTTGTTGATGCATGCCGACTACGCGCTTGTTGACCATCATGTACCCCATGAGCTTAAGTGCACAGACCGACTTCACATCACTCGGCATGCGAAGTTTAATCTCGGACCAACGCCGGAGCTTGTACATTGGGCAATAGAGTTCTTGACCGATACGTACACTGCTGCGTGTCTCGAGACTGTACGCAGGAGTGGGGGTTGTTTGAGAATTCAAATTTAGCCATGCCTCGCCGGTACTGAAGCTTGGGACGCTCGTAGCGTCGATACTCTGATTCACTCGAAAGCATTTTGCAGCCTCTCCAGTGACCGAGACATAATCGCCACTCACACGTACATCAATGCCAAGGTGAATAGATTCAATGAAATGAATTGCGGGCACTACTACAATCTCAAGAATGGTGAGCCAATCTGTGTGCGCCCCAGCGTCTTGCGACCCGAGACGCACCATGTCACCAACGACAAGTCCTTCCAAAGGTTTCGAGTTCGCAGTCCACCACGACCACAACTCGTTGTTATCAAGCTCGGGGAAGCTGAACATGAGCCAGTTCGAGCCGCCCGTAACGGGGATAGCTACTGGGGATAATGTAGTAGAAGATGAGGGCCGGTTATCTGGACGCACCTGCACTGACATCATTGGAGCGACGAAATCCTCATGTGGTTCGTCGGAAGTAGGATTAGTAAGAAAAATTTCCTGCCAGTGCTCGCTTTGTGACATGCGCTTGCTTTCTTCCTTTTATTCTAGTGTCCAGAAAAATGTACTATGACCAGGTGGATGTGGACAATGCTTTCGCTGACTATGATGCTGCACAGCTTCTCATGCAACCTAGCGAAGCGCTTTCTGTTCGCAATGCTATGCTTTGCGTTGGGTGCGGTGGCAGCAATATCAAGAATGATTCGCGCGCCGGGGAATACGGAGCTCGCGTCTGCAGCGACTGCTGCGTGGTTCAATCTGGGCGTATCATTTTTGAGACCATGTTTGGACGCTACGTGCCGCCTCGCTCAAGCAACTACAAGCGTGTGCATCACTGGCACGAACGCATCAGTCAGCTACTGCTCATGGAAAGCCGGATCCCTAATGAGCACATGCTCACAATTGCGGAGCGCCTACTTGACGGCACACACACCCGCCTCGACAAAGACACAATCCGCGCAGTACTCAGATCTCTAGGGCTACAGATCTACATTGAGAAGTGGCTGCAGGTGGTGCAGCGGATTACGCGGGTCGTGCCACCCTGCCCGGGGCCGCTGATCCTCAAACGTCTCGATGACGAATTCCAGGAACTACAGCGGCCATTCGATCAGTGCAAGCATGAAAAACGCCGAAACTTCCTCAATTACAACTATGTTTTTACACGCCTACTGCAGCGCATCAACTGTGACAAATTTTGCATGTTCTTCCCACTCATCCGCTCGAAACACAAGCTGCGCGCGCTTGACGACATGTGGTCTAAGATGGTGGGCTCGATAGGCTGGGAAGTTACGGACCTGAGACCCGTGCAGCCATTCGCTGTACACCTACACCAACCTGAGACTTTACTAAAAGCTGTGCGCCAGACAATCGCTGTGTCAGAGAAGACTGTGCCGCGAGCAATCCTATCGAAAATGGAATACCAAATGTTACGTCTGAATCCATCAGCCGAGGCCCCACCAATTCCAATGCAGCGCCGTTTAGAGCTATCTGAACCACGGCCCCTAACGCTTGCGTTGCGCTTGAAGCGCCGTCGGGAGTAGTGGGAATCAATTGCTCAATCACGGTGCCAATCAAGAGGCCGATCGCCGCGTGGGTTACTGCTGTAGTTAGTCCAGTGCCAAACATTTTACAACACTCAAGAGTCAGAATTTTAAGTCTCTGTAAATAACTTGTGTGAATCGCGGCATCCCCCCCTCGAAGTAGAAGCGCTCGCCAAACATGCGGCGCCCAGTTGACAGGAAGTTGTGCCAGAGCTCCTCGACCTCCGTGTAATATGTGTTGTACCAGCGCATGTAATGTGGGTCGTTACTCTCCTCAAGCAGCTCGTCATCCATAGATTCAGAGTCCGACATCACTGCTGCTAACGTTTAATTGGTTGGAATAAGTATCGAGGTAGTACAGCACCATCAGAAGTGAGTCTGCGAGGTCGTCTCGCTTCTTGTGTGTCTCGAATATGTTCAGTGCTGCGGGCTCAAAGGCCTGTGGGTTTCGCGCGAGGAAATCGACGGCCCACTCGACGGCCTTTGCTTTATTGAGCCTGTAGTTCTTCATGCTCAGCGCATAGTGCAGCTTGACTGCGCGTGGGTCGACCACGATGCAGATCGGGTAGTACATTGTCTGCAGCACCGCCTCGATGATGCGCATGTTACAGCGCATCTGACGCTCGACTATCAGAGCAGTCGCGTTTTCGAAGTATTGTGAGTAGCGCGCCACGAGCGCGCGCACGTAGTCCACATTCTTTGTGGGCATGTACCGCCCATCCGTCATGTTCACGTTATCCCAAAGGACTACTTTTGCGCTTGTGAAGTCGAAGATGCAGATGCCCAAGTTCTTGACGCCAACGTCGATCGCAATAGCGTACATGTCGCGACACTCAGGTGTGCATCAGATTTTAAAAATGTGGAGCTTATGTGCTTATAATCTCAATATTAGACGGGCCTAAAGGAATAGGCGTACGGTCACACTCCCACCCACAACAACACTTGACCTTCGAACACCTACTCTTCAGGAAATACGTCAGAAGGACCCCTAGACACACTGTCAACATACCGATGATTGTTTGCACTACTGGCAGGACATTCTCAAGTGTGCTATTCCTGCACGCGATATTTACACACTCAATTGGACACGATGTCAACATTTTATCCAATCAAATGGAAAAAGTTTACGCAAATGCCATAAACTGACGCCCGTCCTTGATGGTGCTCCAGTTATAGTAGAGTGCGTAGACATCGAACTGGTAGTCGCTCGTATCGTATGCATCGAGTGCAATCTCAAGCTTTGCGTGTGAAACTGCAGAGAAGTTCACGTGGCCCGAAGGGTGGTTGCTCTCGGGGTTCAGCGCGAAGGGAATCGAGTAGATCTCCTTGCGATCGACCATGTCTGCGAGGTAGCGAATGTCGTGCTTGTTATCCGTGGCAGTGCTCGTCAGCATGTCACTGTACATCGTGTTCGCAGACGAGTGCACAGCGGGCATGAGACGCTCCATAAGATAGTCGCGGTCGAGTCCCTGGCCATCCAGGTGGCGCGTCTGGCCGTTGAGGGTAAGCTTGAAATTCTTGGTCTTGAGGTAAGCCTCTTGGCCAATAAACGTGTCGGGGGTGGCTAAAGTAATCAGCATAACCGAATTTGGTGTATTAAAAGCAGATATGCCGTGAGCGCCAAGCGCCGCTGATCCCGTCGTTGAGGCGGTCGCGCCCGCAGCCCACGTTGCCAGTGTAAAAACACCAGCGGCCGTCAACGTGAAAATCG
>TARA_B110000261_G_scaffold162593_1_pt1 | contig 11493 bp, 9 predicted proteins | sample TARA_B110000261 | Tara Oceans TARA_B110000261 (sample SAMEA4397705) | marine metagenome | biome: Polar Biome; feature: [DCM] deep chlorophyll maximum layer (ENVO:01000326); material: water (ENVO:00002006), including particulate matter (ENVO:01000060) such as... | depth 20 m | reverse complement strand
TAAGAATCTTTATTCTCATTATTCTCAGTATTTTGTTTATAAGAATCACTATCTTTATAATCTATGTGATTATTAGTATTTATACTAGGTGCGTTATTGTTTTCTATGTCAATAGGTATATATTCTTTATTTACCAACTCTTGCTTTATTTTGCTTTTATTTTCTAATAATTCTAAATATAATCTAGGCATACGAGGAAAAACCTGTTGTCTAATAACTGGTTTTATCTTGTTTGGCACTTTAATTAAATTAATACTGTTATTATTTTTAATAGGCATTTTAAATTGAAATTAGACCACTTTAAATACAATATTAATATTAAAATATTATATGTAACTATTACTTTAATTATACAATATTCTATAAGAAACTGTTATAGAACCTCCTATAATACCAAATATTATAGCTAAATTTTGCATCTTAAGCGCCGAAGAATAAGAACTTTGTATAGCTGTAGCTGATATTATAGAAAATATTAAACTAAAGAATAATTCATATATATTTAGGATATAATTGTAACATTTTTATTTATATATAAATAATAAAAATGAATTTTTATTTAAAATTCATTTTTAATTAAAATAAAATGGGAATAAAATCATCTTTCAATAATTTCTTACGAAATGAATGCCCTCAAATATTTGAAGAAATTCATATTTCTGAATATGCATATAAACTAATAGCTATAGATATATCATTATATTTAAATAAATATAAAGCTATAGCAGGTGATAACTGGAAAGCTTTATTTTTAAAACTAATATCTTCGTTGAGAAGAAACCAGATACACTGTGTCTTTATTTTCGATGGAAAATCCCCACCCGAAAAAGAAGAAGAAAGAAAGAAAAGGAGGAATGAAAGACAAAAGATAGAAAAAAATGTTTTTGATTTAGAACAATCTCTTGAAAAATATCACCAAACACAAGAAGTTGAACAAATATTATTAGATCTATCTAATAAAAAAAAATCTAGATTATTATCACCAAAAAAACCATTATTTGACATAAACTGGATAGAAGATAAAATTAAACAAAAAAGAGCTCAGCTTTATCAAATTTATCCAGAAGACTATGATAATGTTAAAAAATTATTTGACATTTTAAAAGTTCCTTACTATACAGCTCCATGGGAAGCTGAAAAAATGTGTGCTAAATTAAATATAGATGGTTATGTTGATGCAGTATTATCAGAAGATACAGATTTAATGGCTTATAACACTCCTGTTTTTTTAAGTAAAATAGATACTAGTAAAGATACTTGTATAAGAATTAAGAAAGAGTTTTTGTTAGAAAGTTTAGAGTTGGATGAAAAGATGTTTTTAGACTTATGTATAATGTGTGGTACTGATTACAATGATAATATTCCTAGAATAGGTAGCAAAACAGCATATAAACATATTAAGAAATTTTCTAATATAGAAAATTTTGCTTTTAATACTGGATATGAAATTGAAATATTAAAACATTTAAGAGTTAGAGAGCTTTTTTGTGATTTTGAAGATTATAATATTAATAAAATACCTTATTGTGGTCAACCTAATTTTATTGAATTAGAAAAATTTATCAAAGAAAATAAGATTTATATAGATTTTGTGAAAATAAAAAATGATTTTACATTAAATATACTTATCTTTGAAGATAATCAAGAAGAAGATAAAATAATTATTTCAGATTCTTAATAAGTAAAAATTATAATAATAATAATCTTTTGTAATAAATGTCATATTACAAAACTAAAGATTATATTAGTAGATGTAATCAAACTAATACAAATTTACAACATGTAAATAATACACAAAGTTACAATACATCAGAAAACTTTGAAATATATATTAAAAACCCAGTGAGTACTGAAAATAGTTCCAACTTAACTATGACAAGTGAATTAAATAATTTAAATTCAAGAGATCCTAAAGTTTGGGGTCCGTCTTTTTGGTTTACTTTACATAATGGTGCCATAAATTACCCATTAAAAGCTAATAAAATATGTAAAGATAGAATGAAAAAGTTTATACAAAGTATGGAAGTTATGATTCCTTGTGAAAAATGTTCAGACCATGCTACTTCTTATATAAGTTCTAATTTTAGTAGGTTAGATGAAATAGTAAGTACAAGAGATAATTTATTTAAATTTTTTGTTGATTTTCATAATCAAATAAATATACGTTATGGAAAACCATTATTTAGTTATGAAGAAGCATATAAATTATATTCAAATAGTATTTCATTAAAAATGTCTTATAATTGATTTATATACTATTATTTAAAAATAAATATGAAATAAAATGTTATTTAATACACTAGATATTTATAACGATATGAAAAATGATATACCAAAAGAATTAAAAAAATCACAAATAAATGCATATAAACATATGATAAGTGGTAAAAATATATTTTTAACAGGTTCAGCTGGTTCTGGTAAAACTTACTTAATTAATTTATTTGTTAAAAAATTTAAAAATATATTCAAAATAGCAGTGACCTCAACTACTGGTACATCTGCGTTACTCATAAATGGAACAACTTTACATTCATACTTAGGGATTGGTTATGGTGATACTTCTGTTGATATTTTGTATAATAAAATAACTAAATTTAATTGGTTGGTAAAAAGATGGAATGAATTATATTGTTTAATTATAGATGAAATAAGTATGTTAAAACCAGAATTATTTGATAAAATAGAAGAACTAGCAAGATTAATTAGAAAAAATGATAACTTCTTTGGAGGTATACAGATCATTGTTTCTGGTGATTTTTGTCAACTTCCAGCAATAGGAACATCACATTTTTGTTTCGAAGCAAAATCGTGGAATAATATAGATAAAACAATATATTTAAATGAATTAATTAGGCAAACTGATAACACTTTTCAAAATATATTATGTAAAATAAGAATAGGAATAATAGATAAAGAGGTGAAAAATGTACTGGATAGTTGTATTGATAAAGAATTGGATAATGAATATGGTATTAAACCAACTAAGTTATATTCATTAAATAAACAAGTTGATAAATTAAATAATTACGAATTAGATAAATTATCTGAAAATAATTGTGATTTTTATGAGTATGAGATGGAAATAGTTGTAACTAAAATTACAGATAATTCTTCTGCTATAAAACAAAAATTTCTAAAAAATACAACTTTTAATGAAGTTATACAATTATGTGTTGGTTCACAAGTTATGCTTTTAACTAATATGGATTTAAAACAGGGATTAGCTAATGGAAGCAGAGGTATAATTACAGATTTTATCTCAGATTTTCCACTAGTTAAATTTCTTAACGGAGAGGAAAGGGTAATTGATTATCACATATGGGATGTAGAAGAAAATGGTAAACCTATATTAAGGGTTAAACAGATTCCATTAAAAATAGCATTTGCTATATCAATTCACAAAGTTCAAGGTAATACATTAGATTATGTAGAAGTTGATTTATCTAGTATTTTTGAATTTGGACAAGCTTATGTTGCTCTCTCAAGAGTAAAAAGTTTAGAAGGATTAAATATTAAAAATATAAATTATGATTTAATTAAGTCACACCCAAAAGCAGTAGAGTACTATTCTAAAATTTAATAATTATAAAGATATTTCTATATTATAATAAATGAGTAATCTTTCAGAATTATATTTCGAACAGTTATAAAACAAGACATAATCTAAAATAATTTTTATATTTCTAATTACAATAAAAAAAGTAATTAGAAAGTTTTTTTTGTTAATGATAAATGAATATTCCTTCAATTAATAACAATACTACACCTATTGATATGTTACCATATCTTGATGATATAGAATCTAACAAACAAGGTATGCATTCTTCGCAACCAGATATAAAAAAAATACAGAATAAATTCTTAAAAAACAACCATTATCCACCTTCTGATTCAGGTATGAATACAAATATTGGTTATAGGTCAAAACATGAAGAAAATAATACAATTTATGATAATTACAAAGTGCCTTATAAGAGTGAAAAAATACCTCAATACGAAGAGCAACAAGAGCAACAAGAGCAGCAACAACAAATAAAATATAAGATGGCTGCCGATTCACCTAGTTGTATTACTGTAGCTGAACATATCGCAAATTGTCCTATATGTTCTAAATTTTATAATAATGACAAAACACCTTATATAATAGCAATTATAATTTTATTATTAGTTTGTATACTTTTGATTAAAAAAGTATTAGATTGTTAAATACTTAAAGCTAATTTTAGTTTTAAATAAAATGGAAACTTGTGAAAACAAAGAAACACTATTTTATGATACATTAGTACTGTCAGGAGGATCTAATAAAGTTATTTTAACTTTAGGTGCTTTACAATGTGCTGTGGATAATTATATGCTATCTAAAATAAAAACTTACATAGGAACATCTTCAGGTGCTATTATTTCATTTATGTTATGTATTGGATATACACCAGTAGAATTATTAGTATATTTATGCACAAATCAAATTTTTGAAGCTTTACAAAATTATAATCTTGTTGATTTAGCACAAGGAAAAGGTGCTTGTTCTTTTGATAAGTTACAAGAACAAATGGAAAAATTAACTATTGAAAAAATTGGATATTTACCTACTTTAAATGATATCAAAGAAAAATATGACAAAACATTAGTCTGTGTTACTTATAACTATACAGAAAAAACAACAGAATATTTATCTTGGGAAAATTATCCTTTTTTACCTTGTATAACAGCAGTTAGAATGTCTGCAAATTTACCTATTATTTTTGAAAAATTCAGATATGGTGATAATTTTTATATAGATGGAGCTGTTTCTGATAATTTTGCAATACGTTATGCCGATAATATTGGTAATAAAATATTTGGAATAAATCTTCAAAATAATGATGTAGAAGTAGACGAACTAGATACGTGTGAAAATATATTAGAATATTTTTATAAATTATTATTCATACCAATTACACAATCTACATCAAGACAAATATCAGAAGTATCTTTAAAAACAAAAATAATTACAATTAATCATAATTTTAAGTTTAAATTTTTTAATTTTAATATAGATACTAAAACAAAACTAGAAATGTTTTCTGTTGGATATTCAGAGATGAAGGATAAGTTGTTTAGTCCTAAATAATGTTATATATTTTTTATAAAAAATATATAAAATAATTATATAAATATTACATCATCTATCGATGTTTCTTTATTATTTATTATTAATTCATATGCTTGAAATAAATAAGGATCTTTATTTTTGACAATAATAGAATTCAGAATAGATTTAAAGTCTGTATTTTCAGTATTTAACATTTCATAATTATCAGAAATTACTTTCTTCGTCTTTTTTGGTTTAAAAACTATTTTTATATTTTCTTCTAATAAATTTTTATATTTTTTAGTTTTCTTAAATGCTTTAAATTCATCGTGATCACCTGATAATGTTAATTTAATTTTATCATCTGTTTTCTTTGGTTTATATTTATCAATATCAAGCACATCTAAATATATTATTTTTTTTCTTGGTAATTTTAAATCTATTTCATCTAAAATATATTTTTTATTATCATTAAAAGTTAAACAAGCTATTATATTTTTTTCACTTTCACCAAAAGCTATTTGTAAAGAAGAACCAGGATAAAAAATATTATCTTGTGGTTGTTGTTTAGAATGTATATGACCAGATACAACATTTGGATAATCTACATCCCAAATATCTCCTTCTGTTGAAACAATAGCTCCCATTTTACAGCCTAAAAATTCTTGATGAGCAAAAATACAAGAACTATTTTTCCAATCATAACCAGAATCATTTAAACATTCTTCAAATCTTCCTACTGGTACATATGGGACAAACGTAAAGTTTTCACCACCAATTTCAGTACTAAAAACTTTATCTATAATAGTTACATTTTTCCATTCTTTAAGACCATTCATCCAATGATTAGTTGTTAGATATTGTTGGTTATTGCAATTGTGAACACATGTACAGTCCCCTAATATAAATCGATTATTCATATCTACTTCAAAACCATAATATTCTCCTTTTCCAATTGGTATTACATTTATACTAGTTTTTGATTTATCAGCACATTTACGTCCTCTGCTATCAATACCATTATTCATTATCGCTTTACATTTCTTACGTGTTATTTTTGTTGGTATTTTTTCTAGATCTCCTGTTATATTTAAAGTTCTTATATATCTTTTATTTCCTTCTTGTATAATAGTAGTATCTTTTAATGTAGTATGAAAACCTAAAGATTTTGCAATTAAATTTATATCATTTACTAAATGTATATTTGTACCACCTTGTGATATAATTACATTTCTTTTATCACAAGTTACTGTACCATCTGTATCAATCATTCCAGCGAGTAATTGTAATCTCACATTTTCATCATTGACAATAAAACTTTTAGGAATACATTTATTGTTATACAAATTATTATCTTTTAAAATAGAAGTCAATACTGATCGTTGTGTAGTACTAATATATATTTCATTTTGATTAATAACTTTCTTTTTCCAATTAAATAATAGTTGCAACTCTTCGTTATCATTTAGTGTATACAATTGTTCTTTACTTGCTCCCTTAGAAAAATAAGTAATCATATTTTTATCTTTTTCAATAAGTTTTATTATTTCTTCTATACTGGCACAAGCTAAAGATGGTGCTCTATTATATTTTCTTATATGATTTATACATGCTTTACAGTTTTTTGTATTATGTTTTGGGTCACATATATCTTTACTTGTTCTAGGGTTTGATATAATCTGGAAGTTATACTGTCCTGAATGACTTATTATTCCACCTTTTTTATTAACCCACCCCCACCATTCTTTAATGAGTATTAAATCAGCCGAAGCAAAATTTTTCCCGTCTTTAGAACCATCTCCAAGCCACATTCCATATATATATGGATCCATGATAATAGGTTGGTGTGGCCATTTAATTAAATCAGAAGTAAATCCATATAATCTTTCCCTTATGTTCTTTTGAACATTTAAATAATCTTTTACAGATATGTCAATAATATCAATATCATCTATAGAATTTAGAAAAATACCAGCTTCTTTTTTGGATTCTTGTGTTGTTCGTAAATTATAATTTACATAATCATTTTTATCTCTATATTGATTTGCAAAAAATTTACTTTTCAATTTCATAGTTTGTCTGTCAATCCATTTAACAGTCCAAGCACATTTAGTATTATTCCAAAATATACTTTTATGATACCCACATTTAAGAGAAAGTATATGATTTTCAGAAACTATGTAATCATCACCATTTTTCTGCTTTATTTTATACATATTACTAATACCAGAACATGTATTTATGACATTTCTTTGAAGACCATCATCACCAATGAGTACATCACCGATTTTAATATCCTGTGATAATTTTTTATTTCCATTCCATAATAAAACAGGAACATCTTTTCCAAGGCAATAATCATGATTTCCAACTAATATATATGTTGGTGCAATTATTCTCATATTATCAATCAACTCGTATGCTTTGTTTAAAGCTAATGTATGTAATCTTTCATGATCATGTAAAACATCACCACCTATAACAATAAAAGTGGGTTTTTTTTCCTTTGCTAAGTTTATTAGTCTTTCTATTAATAAATTAACATCTTGTATATTTCCTACCTGTATATGAGGATCTCCGATGAATAACGAATCTACTGGCATTTATTTATAACTTTATATATCAAAGTTATAAATCAATTTGTTTTTTAAAGTTTAACTAATTAGTTAAAACAGATGGTGGAAGATCAACATTTTCCATTTGTTCCAATGTTTCGGTTGGTACAATAACAGGTGAAGGTACTGGTTGATTAGTAATAAGAGGACTTTTCAGATTAAAAGAATTTGATCTATTACGAGTTTGTACAGTATCTTGGATTTCATTCTTTTTCTTTTTCTCTTCATTATGTCTACGAATCATTTTATTTAAACTAGTAGGAGGTTGGAGATTAAGAAATTCCACAACCTTTTCTATTTTAACCCTGTTATTTTTATGATCTTCTGAATGCCAAGAATGACAAGCTTTATCAACTCTATATTCTTCTGTTGGAAGTTGAGACCATTTATTTTTAATATGTCTAGTAATATATGATGTATGTATAACTCGTGCAATAGAGTAAAGTATATTTTCGTATTCATCAAAAGTTTCTTTCATATGAGGATATAGATGAAGTAACATATCAACTATCCTTTGATTCATTCTAGTTTGAAGATACCTAAATTTAATACTTGGTTCATTACCACGCGCCCTAAATAATTCTTGGTATTCTTTATGCAAAATCTTATATTGTTTATTATCTGGAGTAAATACAATCAATCCTTGAGTATTACGAATATCAACACTGTCAATATAATCAGAAGCCTCTCTCATATCTTTAAAAGTATGCTTTTTAGGATATGGAATATTAATATCTTCAGTCATTGTCAGTTCTCCGTCAATAAAAGTTCCCACATGATAAACTGTTTTCCTAGATGGAGCTTCGCAAACAATCCTATTTTCTTTTGAATTAAGTACAAGAAACATGTATTGTTTATCCTTGTCAAGTGTTTCTTGAAAACGTTCATGAACGTTTTCTCCTTCTTTAGGAAGAGAATTTCTAAATTTCTCATTAGTTTCAGCTTCTGATTCTAATGCCTGAATAAACGCATTACCAAATGATTCTTTTGAAGCCCATTTACTCTTAAAAGCATTAAGTTTTCTATGTGTAGATGTAAACCATTTATCTTCAAAATTAAATACTCTAATTAACGTACCTTCATATGCATCATAAAAAGAACATTTATCAAAAACTGGACAAATATCTTTATCTATATTTTCTACTTCATCATGGTTATACTCAACCGTATATGGAAAAGCTCTCATCACAATTTTGTCTTGATGAAATACTATCCCTCGACATTGCCTAAGTAAACTACTGTCGTCAGAATCACATTTAACATAACAAAACAATTCTAGTCCAGTTTCATCGTCAGTATCAGTGATACGAACACGATTACCAAGACTTTCGATTTTATCACGGGTAAAATCAGTAGAATCATTTTTAATATTTTCTGTAGTTTGTTTAGTGTCATCAGAAACGTTGTTTAGCTTATTAGCTAGATTATTCTGTTGCTCTGCGATGGATGTCATTTTTATATTAAAAATTATTTTCTTAAATATCATTTCATTTTTATTTTTAAAGCTACAGCAGTTGGAAGATTTCTTATAATTAAAATGAAATGTTTATCAACAATATTTCATTATTTAACAAAATTTTACCAAGAGTTATCATGTCTGAAATATCAGTTTCAATAACATCAGGAATATGACATTACTTTCTTAATTTTTTTTAAATATTATTTAAATAATATTTTATTTTTTAAAATATGTTTACTAATAAACATTGTTGGATGAAAAAAAATTTACATATTAAAAGACGAAAACCTCGTCTAGAATTAAAGGAAACACCTCCTATAAACTCAATATCGGACCTTATTGAAATAGGTAGATCAATTATGTACTATAAAAATATAAATACAATAATGTTATGGAGAATCACACCCTATTTAGAAGAATTGGATAATTTAATAGGTATGGAAAGTCTTAAAGAATCTATTTTTGAACAAATTCTTTATTATGTACAAGGTATGCATAAAAGAAATTCATCTGATGAATATTTACATACTGTTTTAACCGGACCACCGGGAACAGGTAAAACTACAGTTGCTAAAATTATAGCTAGTATATACCAAGGACTTGGTATATTATCTAAAAATGGACCTTTTAAAATAGCGCATCGTGACGACTTTGTGGCAGGTTATCTAGGGCAAACATCATTAAAAACCCAGAAACTACTAAATTCTTGTTTAGGAGGAGTACTATTTATAGATGAAGTATATTCATTAGGTTCAGGACAAGATGACAAAGATTCTTTTGCAAAAGAAGCTATAGACACCATAGTTAGTTTTTTATCTGAGCATACAGATGACTTTTGTTGTATTATAGCTGGTTATGAGAAAGATATAAAAAAATGTTTTTTTAGTGTAAATGAAGGTTTGGAAAGTAGATTTCAATGGAATCATAAGATAAACAAATATAATTCAATGGATTTAGCTCAAATATTTATTAGAAAAATTTTAAAAATTAATTGGGAATTAAGTATTGAATTGGATGATATATCATCAATTATTGAAAAAAATAAACAATTATTTATGAATTCTGGAAGAGACGTAATTAATTTTATTTCTAAGTGTAAAATTTCTCATTCAAAAAGAGTAATTACGTTGGATATAATTCATAAATTTATACTTACTAAAGTAGATTTGGAGAATGGTATAGAAATGTTAATTAAAAATTCATCAATCAAAGAAGAAAAAGATGATTTCTTAGAACCACCAGATTTCATGTATATTTAGTGAAAAACAAATATATCTATATTATAAAATATAGATATATAAACAGAATTAAGTAGTCTAAACTACTAAACTACTTAATTCTTTACTAAACTCACTATTGTCAGTTTCCATACCTTGTATATCTCGATAGTGATTAGTATATTCCATAAAAATTTCATCACCACCATTGTTCATTTTATTACATGCTATTTCATGAGATGTCTGTTTAATATCTGCACTTAATATAGCTTTTGTTAATTTTACCGCACGAATATCTTTTTGAATTTGCCCATCTTTATTCTTGTATTGAAAAATTTGTCTAGAAGGGTCTGTACAAATATATTTTAATTTACCTTGTTCATCTTTTAAAATATTATCATAAGCAAATTTAGCAATTCCTTTTTGACCCTGAACTAAATATTCTTGTGAAAAATTACTCCTAATAACTTTATTTACTGTTTTATAAGATAAATCAATTGGTGTATTTATCATAATTTTATTATTTGTCATTGTACTAACACGTGGTTGTTTAGCTATCTCTTCAACTGTATTATAAACTTTATTACTTTGCTCTTTGTATATTTTCAATTCAGTTTCAAGTGTTAATATTTTTTGTTCTAAATTTTTAAGATTATTTAGTTCCCTGTTTTTTTCAGATATAATTTCATCTTTTTGTCTTATAATACTTTTGTATTGAGAAATACAATTTTCTTGATGATTTTTTAAATTCTGTCTTTGTGTAAAATCTTTATTGCAAAATTCACAAACAAAATCCTTCATATCTTGTTCAATAATATTTTTATTTAATGTTTTCTGAATTTTAATACAGTACTTAGTTCTACGTTGATGATTAATTAAATTTCCTTTAGTGGAAAATAGTTTGTTACAGAATTCACAAGAGAAAGACATTTATAACTTTATATATGATAGTTTTAAATCTTATTAATCATAAATAGTAATAATTACTATTTATTTATCATAAAAAGTAATAATTACTATTTTAATAAAGTGTCATTTTTTAATTAAATATCATAAATTATCCAATAAAAATTCTTTTTTCTTAATAAATTTCTATGCACACATTTTATTTGTGTGCATAGAAATTTA
>TARA_B110000261_G_scaffold163784_1_pt1 | contig 11509 bp, 9 predicted proteins | sample TARA_B110000261 | Tara Oceans TARA_B110000261 (sample SAMEA4397705) | marine metagenome | biome: Polar Biome; feature: [DCM] deep chlorophyll maximum layer (ENVO:01000326); material: water (ENVO:00002006), including particulate matter (ENVO:01000060) such as... | depth 20 m | reverse complement strand
TTGCAATTCCACTTATCTATTTTCGATTAACCATTTTAAATCAATATAGATCATCGAATCTAGGGGAATTCCTTTTTTATTGGCTTTCTGTTGAAAATAATTCATCCTTTTTTTATCCTTTTTTATTTCAATAATTTCGGCCTTAATCTTAAGTTTTTTACTATTACTAAGTATCGGTATTTTTTCCTCCAATCCATATGTTGCTTGATAAATATTACCTATTGTTGTGATAAAAATAACAGCATCGGAAGAAGATATCTCTTGGTTAACGTCTATCTTGTCTATACTAATTCCTTTTTCTTTGGAATTAGGACAAGATCTTTTCATATAATAAAAGTATTTAGAGTCTTTACTGTACATTTTGCTTAAAACATAAAGGCCACGCACGCTCCAGTAGAAACTATCTCCAATTGTAATCACTTTTGGCTTCTTTTTTGATTTGGTGATCTTGTAGTATGGAAAAACAGTAGAGTCTTTAGGTATTTTATACAATAGGTTCATTGCTATTTCAGTGCCCATTTCACCATTCGCGTACTTCATTGTTTTTTTGTATTTTTTAATTACAGTTTTGCCTATATCAAAAGGAATTTTTTTCTGAAGAGTAGGCAATAAAGTGTCTAAAAAAACACTTGCACCATAACTAGACCAATGTATTCCAGTTCGAGCAAACAATAAATAAGGTGCAGTATTTTTAATTGAATTAAAGTATTTATGATTATCTATATAATCAATATTAAGTTCCTCAAGTGTCTCAATTAAAAACTCATAATCCCCATCTTTTTTTTCAATCCCTTGGTATTTATTGGGATAGTTATTGGGGAATAATGAAGCCTTAGCAGGCGCAATCACATAAATAAGAGGAACTTGTTTCTTTTTTAGGTAATCTCTTATTAAAAGAAGGTTTGATTTGATTTCAGCTTGCTTTTTAATATTTTCTTTTTGTATGCCTAAATATTTTTTAATAAATCCTGAACTATATATCCAGCCATTTTTCCCAAGCACTTGATTATAGACGTTTATTTTGTCGAAGAACGAATATTCAAGTTGACTTTTTATTCTTATCGCATCTTTTTTATCTAAAAGAGATTCCTTAACGTATTCTTCGTATTTTTTTTGAAACAATCCATTGTGCCACAATGAATCTGAAAATTCTGGCTGCTCTATGTTTTTTTGAGTAAAAGCACCGTATAATTTTTTTGAATCCCAAAGACTAAACTTCCGTTGAAGAAAAGGTAAGAGCAATAAACAAATAAAAGCTACAAAAAGTGTATTTAAATATTTTCGTTTCCTGTTCAAAATCTAAAATATATGAATGGGTTAAACTGTCCAGATAAAATATAACATCCACTGATAAAAAGTAAAGACAATCCAGTGGTAAACAAAGCCGAGTAAGCAACTATTCCTCTGCCTTTATTCTCGAAGAAGAAGGCTTGAATTTTAGCACCAACATTTAATGTTGTAAAAAATGAAAATAATATGGCGAAGCTTAAAAGTGTCCAAAAAATAGAGTTTTCATAAAGGAATTTGGAAGCACCAAAATCGAATGAGTAAAGTTTTGAGAAAAATAACAAGCAAGTACTAATATCATCGATTGCAAAGAATACCCAGCTATTTAGTATTAAGAAGAAGGTTATAAAGGTGCTTACAAACGCGCCTGATTTATTAAGAGCTTTAATAAGGAACATCTTATCAATGACAAGAAAAAATCCATGAAAGGCTCCCCAAATAATAAAATTCCAACTATCACCATGCCACATCCCTGAAATAAGAAAAACGATCCATAAATTAAAGTAAACACGAAATTTATTTGAAGACCTATTACCTCCTAGTGGAATGTATAAATAATCTCTCATCCAAATCCCTAGCGTAATGTGCCATCTTCTCCAGAACTCGGTTATACTTTTCGAAACGTAGGGATTGTTAAAGTTTTCAGGAAATTCAAAGCCCATCATTTTACCCAATCCAATTGCCATATCTGAATATCCGCTAAAATCAAAATAGATTTGCATCGCATAGGCCGTAATAACGATCCATGCATCAGTGCTATTTAGGAGTGCGATTGCATCAAGGCTAAAACTTCCCGAAATAGCTTTCGCCATTACATTTGCGATAAGAATCTTTTTTCCTAAACCAAGACAGAACCTTAAAAATCCATCAAATCTTTTTTCGGCAGTTTCTTTTCTATCAGTGAGTTGATCGGCAATGTGGGTGAAACGTACTATGGGCCCAGCAATTAGTTGTGGAAACATAATAATATACAAGAGGTAATTACTTACTTTTTTAAGAGGTTGATGTATATTTCTATACACATCAATTGAGTAAGTTAATGTTTGAAAAGTATAAAAAGAGATTCCTATTGGCAAGGCAACTTTTGTCCAACCTACTTCCGTTAACCCAAAAGAGGATAAAGAGCTATTAACGTTTCCGATAAAGAAGTTTGCATATTTAAAATACAGTAATAATCCAAGATTGATAAAAATGGATACAAAAAGAATGGTTTTTTTCTTTTTTCCATCCAATTGTGTCGACATCCATTTGACCAGGTAAAAATCAACAAACGTTGATCCTAATAAAATATAAACAAAATTTGGAGCCCCCCATGCATAGAAAATAATGCTGAAAAGTAAAATAATGGTGTTTTTGTATTTTTTGTCAGCGAAGTAATAAGCCAATAAAAACAACGGTAAGAAAAGAAATAAAAATAATGATGAACTAAAAATCATTTTAAAGTCGCAAATTTTGTGGGCATAAAGCTATACTATTTTTATGTTTTATTATAATGTCATCAATTTTCTATAGCTTCCAAATAGAATTGTAAAACTAGAGAAAAAGTTTAAAGACATATAATTTAAAATGATTTTTTAATATTAAACCTAAAAATGAATGTACATTTTTTATGAAATGAATTTTTCAAATCACTTTTCCTCGTAATGATTAATCTTTTTCACTTCATTCTTCAAATTGGCTCAAAAATCAAAGAGTTCCCTTGGTACTTGGTAATACTAAATGCTCAGGATCTCTTCTAATCGACATTTTGATTGCTCTTGCTAGTGCTTTAAATATTCCTTCAATTTTATGGTGCTCATTATCACCTTCAGCTTTGATGTTTAGGTTCGAAAGCGAAGTATCAGAAAACGATTTAAAGAAGTGTAAAAACATTTCTGTGGGCATTTCGCCGATCATTTCTCTTTTGAATTCTGCGTCCCAAACCATCCATGGTCGACCTCCGAAATCTAGGGATACCTGACAAAGACAATCGTCCATTGGTAAACAGTATCCATAACGTTCGATTCCTATTTTGTTACCTAGTGCGTTTTTGAAAGCTTCACCTAATGCAAGGGCAGTATCTTCGATTGTATGGTGCTCGTCGATCTCTAAATCTCCTTTTACGTGTACTTTTAAATCAACTCCAGAGTGTTTTGCGATTTGATCCAACATGTGGTCGAAAAACCCAATACCTGTGTTCATATCACCTTTACCGGATCCATCCAAGTTTAGTTCAATAGTAATTGCCGTTTCTTTTGTTTCACGGATTACTGATGATCTTCTTTCGCCAGCAGCTAAGTGTAAGTAAATATCTTTCCAGTCGGTAGTTTCAATTGCGATGCAATGTTTTAACTCCTCAACTTTTCTAGCCAATTCTTCCAATCCTTTTTCATCTTCATGGTTGATCCAAATGGCTTTAGCGCCTAAGTTTTTTGCCAATTCAACATCGGTGATACGATCTCCAATTACAAATGAGTTTTCTAAGTCGTATTCTCCCGTCATATATTTACCCATTAAACCAGTACGTGGCTTACGAGTATCTGCATTTTCATGCGGGAAAGTCTTATCAATCAAAATTTCTGTGAATTCAATTCCTTCACCTTTTAATGCCTTTAACATCGCATCTTGAGGTGGGTGGAAGGTATGTTCAGGGAAAGAATCAGTTCCCAATCCATCCTGATTGGTTACCATCACCAATTCAAAATTCATTTTACGTACAATTTCACCCAACCATCTGAATACGCCTGGGTAAAACTCTAACTTCTCTAATGAGTCCAATTGGTAATCAACTGGTGGTTCAATTACTAAAGTTCCGTCTCTATCAATGAATAATGCTTTTTTCATAATTTTTTTCTAAGTGTCTCTTTTGTAAAGTGACGTGTTTTTTGCTTTTTGCCGAAAGCTTGTTCGTTTTCGATTTTAAATATCATTTGCTCAAAGTAAATGAATTGTTTGCTCTTCGACTCCGCTCAGAGTGACAAAACTAGTTGGATTAAATTCAGCGTATTTGTCGTGCTGAGCGGAGTCGAAGTATTTAAGCTGTAATTTCTTTAATCGCTGCTATTACTAATTTATTCTCCTTTGGTGTTCCTACTGTGATTCGCAAACAACTTTCACAAAGTTCAACGTTTGCGCGGTTTCTTACAATGATTGATTTCTCAACCAGCTTGTTGTAAATATCAGTAGCATCATCAATTTTAACCAAAAGGAAGTTGGCTTCACTTGGGTATATGTTGCGCACAGTTGTTATTTCTTCTAATGCTTCTGAAAGCACAATTCTTTCGGCTAGAATAACATCTACAGCGTCATTTTTTTTATCTAAATCCCCCAACATTTCACTTGCCTTCTCTTGCGTTAAGGTGTTGATGTTATAAGGAGGTTTAATTTTATTTAAAACGGTAATAATTTCTTTAGATGCGAATCCCATTCCGAGTCGTAATCCAGCTAATCCCCAAGCTTTACTGAATGTTTGCATTACAATAAGGTTAGGGTAGAAGTCTAGATAATCAATCCAAGATTGAGAATGACTAAAATCAATATACGCTTCATCAACTATTACAACGCCTTTAAAATTGTTTAAAACGCTTTTAATCGCTTCAGGATCTAATGTGTTTCCTGTTGGGTTGTTTGGTGAACATAACCAAATAACCTTTGTGTTCTCGTTGATTGCTTCAAGTAGTGCGGGCTCGTTAATTTCAAAATCTGACGTTAACGGAACTGCTGTTGCCTTCACATTATTAATGTCTGCAGATACTTGATACATTCCATAAGTAGGAGGCAGAATGATTACTTCATCTTTACCGGGCTCACAAAATGCACGAAATATTAAATCTATTACTTCATCGCTACCATTTCCTAAAATGATGCGCTCTTGTCGAACGTTTTTTAGATGAGCGATTTTGGCTTTTAAATCTTGTTGGTAAGGATCTGGGTATCTATTTAAACCTGTATCAAACGGGTTTTCGTTTGCGTCTAAGTATACATCAGCCTTACCTGTAAACTCATCTCTTGCAGAAGAGTAAGCTTTTAGGTTTTTGATGCTTTCGCGTAGTATGTCTTGTAAACTAAAGCTCATTATTCGTCTTTTAACAAGGTTGTGTTTTTTTGTCAGTCTTAGCGGAGTTGAAGAGGTCGTCTTGGGTTAGGTGATCTCTTCGACTCCGCTCAGAGTGACATTATTACTTAATTGAATATCATTTGCTCGGAGAGAAAAATGTTATTTTAATTCATTCAATCTCAAAGTCACCGCGTTTTTATGGGCGAATAACTCTTCGGCTTCAGCCATTATTTCTATGGTTGGTCCGAGAGCTTTTAAACCTTCTTTGCTAATTCGTTGGTAGGTGATCTTTTTCGTGAAAGACTCTAAAGAAACACCACTGTATGATTTAGCATAACCGTTTGTAGGTAATGTATGATTAGTTCCTGATGCGTAATCTCCAGCACTTTCAGGAGTGTAATTCCCTAAAAATACAGATCCTGCATTGGTAACCGAATTCATGAACAATTCTTCGTTTTTGGCTCCGATAATTAAATGCTCTGGTCCGTATTCGTTAATCAACTCTAAAGCCTCAGCTTCGTTGTTCATTAAGATTAAAGTAGAGTTATCTAATGCTTTAGATGCAACGTCTTTTCTTGGTAATTCTGCCAACTGTTTTAACACAGCTTCTTTTACATCATCAATCAAAGAATCTACACAGGTAACAAACACAACTTGTGAATCGGCACCGTGTTCGGCTTGTGATAATAAATCGGATGCAATGAAATCTGCATTACCGGTTTCGTCACCGTAAACCAATACTTCACTTGGACCAGCAGGCATGTCGATTGCTACTCCATCAAGACTTGCCATTTGCTTTGCAGCAGTAACAAACTGATTTCCCGGTCCGAATATTTTATACACTGAAGGAACAGACTCTGTCCCGTATGTCATTGCTCCAATTGCTTGAATTCCACCAAGTTTAAATACTTTAGTGCAACCAACAGATGAAGCAGCGTAAAGGATTGCGGGATTGATTTTTCCTTCTTTATTAGGAGGCGTACACAAAACGATTTCTTTACATCCTGCAATTTTTGCAGGGATGGCTAACATTAAAACCGTACTAAAAAGGGGAGCAGTTCCACCTGGGATATATAGCCCAACTTTTTCAATTGGTGTTACTTTTCGCCAACATTCAACACCAGGTTGAGTTTCGATTTTTTCCTCTTCTGTCTCCTGTACTTTGTGAAACTTGTATATGTTTTGAGCTGCATTATCAATGGCAGCTTTTAAATTATCTGGAGTTGAAGCGGTAGCTTCTGCAAACTCTTGTTCAGAAACTAATAAGTTATCTAACTCAGCTCCATCAAACTTAGCGGTATAGCTTTTTAGGGCTTTATCACCATCTTTTTTTATATCCTCAAAAACACCTAAAACAATTGCTTCAAGGTTTTTCTTCTCCTGAGCTGGTCTTTTAAGGATTTCACTCCAAGTATCTTTGTTTGGGTATTTTATCGTTTTCAAAAGATTCTAATTTTGAAATTTTTATGATTTCGCCTTGTAAAGACTGATCATTTAAAATTTATAATTCAACACTCAAGTCTCTAATTTCCTTCAGAAATTAAAGTACCATTTTTTCGATTGGAACGATTAGTATTCCTTCAGCTCCGTTCGCTTTAAGATCATCAATTGCATTCCAAAAATCACCATCTTTAATCACCGAATGAACCGAACTCCAACCTTCTTTTGCCAATGGAAGTACAGTAGGGCTTTTCATTCCGGGCAATGCTGCAATGATATCTTGTAACTTATCGTTAGGTGCATTTAGTAAAACGTACTTGCTCTTTTTAGCTGTTTGAACAGAGTTGATTCTAAACATTAATCTGTCTAAAATATCTTTCTTTTCACCTGTTAAACCAGGAGTGGAAACTAAACAAGCTTCTGAGAACAAAATTTCTTCACACTCTTTTAATCCATTTTTGAATAAAGTACTTCCTGAGGAAACTAAATCACAAATACCATCTGCTAAACCAATATTTGGAGCTATTTCAACAGATCCGGAAATCATGTGTATCTCAGCCTTAACACCTTGCTTATCTAAGTATTGTTGTAAAGTAACAGGGTAGGAAGTAGCAATTTTTTTACCTTCGAAATATTGAACTCCAGGGTAATCAACCTCTTTTGGAACGGCTAGTGAAAGCTTACATTTTGAAAAACCAAGCTTTTCAATAATGTCCAAAGAAGCGCCCTTTTCAATTACTGTATTTTCTCCTAAAATTGCAATATCGGCAATACCGTCTTTTACATAATTAGGAATATCTGAATTTCTCAAGAAAAGTAATTCAGCAGGAAAGCTATGAGAAGCAACTTTTAACTGGTCTCTTCCGTTGTTAAACTTAACTCCACACTCTTTTAAAAGTTGGATGGATTCTTCGTTTAATCTCCCACTTTTCTGTACTGCAATTTTTAAAATTTCACTCATTTCAATCAGTTATAATAAAGTAAAAAGCCACGCTTGTTAGCGTGGCTCGTTTATATTTTATGCATACATATACATCGCCCGCTTAGCCTTAGTTAATTGTGTGATGATGATGGATGTTTGTGTTCATTTTCATTGTGGCGCAAATATACAACTATTTCTTGTTCTGTTGAAGTCTTGACTGAATTATTACATTCAGCTTTTTGGATTATGGTAATTGTTTGAAGTAATGACTTCGTTTTTTAGTGTAAACTCCCAAATTGAATGGATTGGTTTTCTGAAAGCTTTGTTTTTTTTATGAAATGATTCTGATTTAACGCTGAAATGAAGATTATTAATCTGCCGAACCCATGAGATTTACGATCTTTTATTTATCAAAGCTTTTATTTATATAATTAATCGGGTTAAGGAAGAACATTTTTTTCCAACCCTGTGGATCAAAGTCTATTCGCCAAAAGTGTGGAACCCATGAAACAATGGAGTAATGTAAGTGGGCTGGTTTGTCTTTTGCATTACCAGTTGCGCCTACAGTTCCGATTTCGTCACCTATGTTATTCCAAGATCCAACAGTTGTGTTGATGCTATTTAAATGTGCGAAATAATGGAATCGTAATTTTGGACCTAGTATGATTACGAATTTTCCAGACATTCCGCCGGAACCTGTTGCGAATGTAAATCCTCGTACGGACGCGTTAACCTTTGTTCCTGTTTTAGCGAAGATATCTACGCCTTTATGCGTTCCTGATTTCCCCCAGGGATAATACCAATAGCTTTCGTGGTTAAAATCGTTAATCTTCATTCCTTCAACTGGAAGATCGAATGATTGAGGTATGCTTAAAAAGAAGAGGATTGTGAAACCAATTGTATTTAATGATTTCCGAATCCAACCTCTTTTTTTCTTCCTCTTAAATAATTTCATACGTTGGAAGTTACTACGATGTCTAAGTGATTAGCTAACGTGTTTATTATTCGTGAGAATAGCGCAGTAATGTGCCGCTATTTTAACAAGTTCATTTCTTTAATGGATACTGTTTGTCCAACCATGCAAATAGATGGTGCTCGAGAAAGGGCATATTTAAAATAAACTTTAGTTGCCCCTTTTTTAAACGCATTAGGCAGATTAACCGGCTCATAAGTCGTTGAATCGTTTACTTTAATAAGGAAGGTACAACCGTCTAATCCTGTTTTATCTTCAATAACACCTGTTGTATATCCTTTTAATTCAACATTTGAATTGTTTGAAACACTGGGACTTCCGGTAAACACTAATTCTTCTATAGTACTGATATTGCTTAATTTCTCCTTGTTTTTACACTGAATTGTAATTAGTGAGATAATACTTAAAGTGAAAACTATTTTTTTCATGTGATCAAAATCTATTTTTTATATCTGTATTGGATTTCCAATTCGTATTTTTGTAAAATTAGAAGAAATATTATGTTAGCATCAAGAATTGAATCATTTATAGAGTTAGGACATCAAATTAAAGCGGCAATTGATCGTAAAGATGGTGAATATGAAGGTTTGAGTAAAAACCAGATTAACCTTTTATTGCAAACTAAAAAAGCTGGATTTAAAAACGGTTGGTTTACAAGTGAGATGGTGAACAAAGCCTTGAATGGAATTGTTTTGATGCTAAACGAAGCTGATTTAAAGGAATGGACGTCAAAGTATAGTGTGCAAATTGAGGCTGTAAAGGAAGCTAAAGAAGTAGGGTTGATTATGGCCGGGAATATTCCTGCTGTTGGTTTTCACGATCTCTTAAGTGTATTAATTTCGGGACATAAAGTAGTTGCTAAAACGAGTTCGGTTGATGAGATATTAATGCCTGCAATTGTTAAGTTGTTAGTTGCAATTGATGGTTCGTTTGAAGATAAAATTGAAATTTTAGAATCTCCCAGAGCTAAGTATGATGCTGTTATAGCTACAGGGAGTGATAATTCAGCACGGTACTTTGAGCAATACTTTGGAAAGTATCCTAATATTATTCGAAAATCTAGAACCTCAGTTGCTGTTTTAACTGGAGATGAAACGCAAGCTCAGTTGGAAGCTTTAGCGCATGATTTGTTTGCTTATTTTGGATTAGGCTGTCGAAATGTTTCTAAGTTTTTATTCCTGAAAGATTTTGATATAACTCCACTTATGGATGAGTTATCCAAGCATGATAAGCCATTGGTTGAAAACGGGAAATATCATAATAATATTGATTACAACAAATCGATTTACTTAATTAACAATAATCCTTTTTTGGATGGTGGAACATTTTTACTAAAAGAGGATAAAAATTTACAATCGCCAATTAGTGTCACGTTTTTTGAGCGTTTTGAATCGATGGAAGAAATTGAGGACTATATTGAATTAAATAATGAAAGTATTCAGTGTGTTGTTTCCAACAAAATTAAAGATGCTGTAGACTTTGGTGAGGCACAAAAACCAAAGGTTTGGGATTATGCTGATAAGGTTGATACTGTAGAATTTTTAGTCTCTTTGTAAAATAAATTTGTTGGAGTGAATAATCTGACACATCTTTGTATTCGAATTATGGTTCTAAATTCTAAGGATTTAGATTAATAGGGAATACAGTGAAATTCTGTAACAGTGCCCGCTACTGTAACTCTTTAAATATTTAGCATTCAACTGCCACTGTGAAAACGGGAAGGCGCTAAATAGAGAGAAGTCAGGAGACCTGCCAAAATTCGTTATTTATTTCCACTTCCGGGGTCAGGAGTGTTAGAGGTAAAAACTTGAGATTTATATACACAACTATATTATTTGCTTTACAACTGCAGCTTAATGCTCAGTACGACGACTCTTTGTATTTAGAGCCTGTTGTTGTTTCTGTTTCGGAAATGAAGCAAACAGATGATTTAGATTCTGCCTTAATTTTAAACGAGGAAAAAACGATCACTGAGATTCTTCAGGAAAATTCTTCTATTCAAATCCAAGATTACGGAGGTAAAGGTGCTGTTCAAAGTTTACTTATCCGCGGACTAACTTCAAGCCACACAAAAGTTAAATGGAATGGTTTACAAATAAATAGTTTGACTTTAGGGATGTTTGATTTTGGAGGAATAAGCGGATATGGAAATAATTACCTCAAGTTAAACAAGGGTGCTAATATAGAGAATGATGGAGACGGTGCTATTGGTGGTTCGGTTAGTTTTGGGTCAACAATAAAATATAATAAAGGATTTAAAACCAAATGCAGCTTAACTGCCGGTAGTTTTGGAACTTATTTATTGGGAGTGTCTACAGGCGTGTCAAAAAAGAAATGGGTTTATAATTTATCATTTAACAAAGAGGCTGTTGAGAATAACTTTGATTATGAAAATTCCAAAAGAATTGGAAAGCCAATCATAACGCAGTCAAATTCGGAGTTTAGGAGCACCAATGTTATGCAAAACTTTGGTGTGCGCTTTAAGAAGTTTGAATTGAAGTCTTTGACATGGTTAAATGGTAAAAGGAAAAACATTCCAATGCTATTAATTGAAAGTCAGTCTTTTAAGAAGTATACTGCCGATAGTTCTTTTAGAACAGTTGTTATAGCTAACTCGAAAATTAAGAAGGTTAACGTGTCAGGTTTAATAGGTAGAGACAAGCAATGGTTTGAATATAGTAATCCTGGTTTAGTATTTACTTATTATGTTGTAACCAATGATCAAGCTGAAATTTCGACTAAAGGAAATTTGAAAAAAGTGATTTGGAGCGCTAAATCAAATCTTCAAATTCAAAATGTAACAAATACTAACTATACAGGAGTAAAAAAGAGAATTTTAAGTTTAAGCACG